>Ga0326735_1000017_pt1 | contig 31093 bp, 27 predicted proteins | sample 37_GP2_1092_FD_207945 | JGI IMG/M metagenome (GOLD analysis project Ga0326735, IMG submission 207945) | Glacier ice microbial communities from Ngari, Tibet, China - 37_GP2_109.2 | ecosystem: Environmental > Aquatic > Freshwater > Ice > Glacier | place: China: Ngari, Tibet | collected 2018-07-31
TCGCGCGCGACAAATAACAACTGACGCCGCTCACCCTGGGATCGTCGAACACTTCGACGATCACCTTGTGATCCGGACCGATCAACTTGAACACGGTGTCGACCGCGCCGATGCGCTCGCCGGAGGCCCACAAGGCAACCCCCCACAACGCTACTGCGCACACGCCCCTGGCTATCATGATCATTTTGTCAATTGATCGGAGCGAAGCGCTGCGTCATGATGCCGTCGACGTCGATCCATTGAAAAAACACATCCTTTGGCCGGGTCCAGATCGAACCGTCGGCAGCGCGATAGACGACCATCAGGGTCAGATCGGACTCCAGCGTCGCCTCGTACAACAGTTCGTAAATGCCGCCCTTGTAATGTTCATAGCGCATTTCTTGGCTCCTTGCGATTGGCCTTGCGCGGTAGCGTCTTCAGGCTGGCGACCAGCTTCAGCACGTCGTCGACGCTCGCGCCGGGATCGAGTTGCGCGCACGCGGCCAGCACTTCATCGAGCACACGCTCGCGCAGCGCGGCCGAGTTGACTGCAGCGCTTACCGGAACAGGCACACTGGCGGCATGCGCCAAGGCGGCTTGCCAGATGACCCAGCGGCGCTGAGTCTCGGACACCAGATACTCTTCCGGCTTGTCTTCCCGCCGCCGCACGATCTGGCCTTCGCGCTGTGCCCACGCGTCAAATGCAGTTCGCATTTTTTTCCTTTAACCATGCTGAAAATAACATTACTACATCAAAATACGATTTCCATATCGCCCGCCATCAGTATATTTCGATTTTGATGGTATGCCGATGGAATTTTAATAACTTTTATCGCAACCGCTGGCACAAGTCAAGGCAGGCATGCAACAGAGGCGGGTTTGGAGCCATTTTTTGGCGCACTTTTACAATTGGCAAGCTGCCCGTGCACCGCTTGCGGTAACATTCGCGCAACCGCCTCCAAAGGAATTCAATGAAGATAGCAACCTGGAACGTCAACTCCCTCAAGGTGCGCTTGCCGCAGGTACTGCAATGGCTGCAAGATAGTCCGGTCGATGTCTTGTGCCTGCAAGAAACCAAACTGACGGACGACAAATTCCCGACAGCCGAAATCGAGGCGGCAGGCTATCACGTCGCCTTCAGCGGCCAGAAAACCTATAACGGCGTGGCCATTCTGTCGAAATCGCCGCTGCTTGATGTCGTGAAGAACAATCCACGCTTTGATGACTTGCAGCAGCGCATCCTGGCCGCCACCATCGAGGGCGTGCGCGTCGTCTGCGCTTATGTACCGAACGGCCAGAGTGTCGATTCCGACAAATACGCCTACAAGCTGGCCTGGCTGGCGGCGCTGCACGACTGGCTGGCCGAAGAAGCGCAGAGCCACCTTCAACTGGCGGTGCTGGGCGACTACAATATCGCACCGGAAGATCGCGATGTGCACGATCCGGCGGCCTGGGTCGACCAGGTGCTGGTGTCCGACCCGGAACGCGCCGCGTTGCAACGCCTGGTCGATCTGGGCTTGCAAGATGCATTCCGCTTGTTCGAGCAAGCCGAAAAATCGTTCAGCTGGTGGGATTATCGCCAACTGGGCTTTCGCCTGAACAAGGGCATGCGGATCGATCACATCCTGTTATCAAAGAAGCTTGCGACGCGCTGCAGCGCCTGCGTGATTGACCGCGCGCCGCGCAAATGGGAACAGCCCTCGGACCATGCGCCGGTCATCGCGACGCTGGACTGAGCGCACCTGTCGCCTGTGACATGTTTCGTCCCACATCGTGCGCTTGAAACGCATTAAAATCGCAGCATGAGCTCGCCCATTTTTCCTTTACCCAACAGCGCCGACAAACCGGTCATCTGGACCGTCTCGGTGTCGCGCCTGGCCGACCTGTTGCGCGACATCACGCTCGAATACGATGACATGGCCAGCATAGAGCCGATCAATCTCGGTTTCGACGATGCGGTGCGCCACATCCGCGAACGGATGGCCAGCGAGCGCTGCGATGCCGTCATCGCCGCCGGCTCGAACGCGGCCTATCTGAAAGTCCGGCTGTCGGTGCCGGTCGTGACCGCCAAGGCCAGCGGCTTCGACGTGATGCAGGCGCTGGCGCGCGCGCGCCGGGTGTCGGAGCGCATCGGCGTCATCACTTATCAGAAACAATTACCCGGCCTGACCGACTTCAGCGCGACGTTCGGCTGCCAGATCGCGCAGCGCACCTACATCACCGAAGACGATGCGCGCGACCAGATCAATGAATTGAAGGCGGCCGGCTTCAAGGCCATCGTCGGCGCCGGCTTGATCACGGACCTGGCCGACGAGGCTGGCCTGACCGGTGTATTCGTGTATTCCGCCACATCGATCCGGCAAGCGTTCGACGATGCCCTGGACCTGGCGCGCCTGAGCCAGCGCGAATCGAACCGCGGCCGGCGCGCCGTGGCACTTGATACCTTGCGCGCAAAACACGGCTTGAACGATTTGCGCGGTGACTCAAGCGCCATGGAAGCGCTGCGGCTGTCGGTCGTGCTGTACGCAAAGTCGCCGGCCACGGTGCTGATACAGGGTGAAACGGGCAGCGGCAAAGAACTGGTGGCGCAGGCGATCCACCGTGAATACCCGCGCAATCTGGGAGCAAACCGCCCTTTTGTCGCACTCAACTGCGGTGCGATCGCCGAATCGTTGCTGGAATCGGAATTGTTCGGGCACGAAGATGGCGCCTTCACCGGGGCGCGCCGCGGCGGCCACGCCGGCCTGTTCGAGGCGGCCAACGGCGGCACGCTATTTCTCGATGAAATCGGCGAAATGCCGCTGGCGCTGCAAACGCGTTTGCTGCGCGTACTGGAAGAGCGTGAAGTGGTGCGGGTGGGCGGCACGCGCCCGATATCGATCCACGTGCGCATCATCAGCGCCACTCATTGCGACCTGGAAGCGCGGGTGCGCGAGGGCCGCTTCCGGGCCGATTTGTTCTATCGCCTGGCGGTGCTGCGCTTGAGTTTGCCGCCGCTGCGCGCGCGCCCGGGCGACTTGACGCTGCTGACCGAATGGTCATTGAAGAATGCGCTGGCCGCGCTGGGCGCGCGCGCACATCCGAACCTGCACGCGGAAGTGATGGCTTGCGCGCCGCTGCTGGCCAGCCATGGCTGGCCCGGCAATGTGCGCGAGTTGCGCAATCTGACCGAGCGCCTGGCGCTGTTTCTGGCGGACCAGCCGTTGCAGGCGCTGACGCCGAACTTCATGTTGTCGGTCGCGCCCGAACTGGGCGCAGCCGCGCCGCCGCATCGCTTGCCGATGCCGCCACGCGTGGCAAAGGCGACCGAATCGACCGCGCAAACGCTGGCGCGCTTCAACGGCAAGCGCGATGCGGCGGCCCGCCACCTGGGCATCAGCCGCACCACGCTGTGGCGCAAATTGCGCGCCGAAAGCGCCGGCGGCGAACTTGGCAACCAACTTGCCGACGACATCGACAACGGGATTGACAATATCGCCCCCGTCAACTGACAAAGCGCGCCTCTGGCCATCAAAAACTCCTTATATTGTATGCAATTAATCCGCTTTTCCCTATACCGCCCTCCCCTACCAGCCAAGGAGTAGCAATGACATCCGCCACATCGAAGGCAAAATTTCACTGGGATGATCCGCTGCTTCTGGCCCGGCAATTGAGCGACGAAGAGCGCATGGTGCGCGACGCTGCACAAGCCTATTGCCAGGACAAGTTGCAACCGCGCATAATCGACGCATTCAGGAACGAGACGACCGATCCATCGATCTTTCGCGAAATGGGCGAACTCGGCTTGCTGGGGCCGACGATACCGCAGCAATACGGCGGACCCGGCCTCAATTACGTCAGTTATGGCTTGATCGCGCGCGAAGTCGAACGGGTCGATTCCGGCTACCGCTCGATGATGAGCGTGCAATCGTCGCTGGTGATGGTGCCCATTTATGAATTCGGCACCGAAGCGCAACGCCAGAAATTCTTGCCCAGACTGGCCAGCGGAGAATGGATAGGCTGCTTCGGCTTGACCGAGCCGGACCACGGTTCCGATCCCGGTTCGATGATCACGCGCGCCAGGAAAGTGGCGGGAGGCTACAGCATCTCGGGCAGCAAGATGTGGATTTCGAACGCGCCGATCGCCGACGTGTTCATAGTCTGGGCCAAGGACGACGAAGGACAGATCCGCGGCTTCGTGCTGGAAAAAAACATGTCCGGCCTGAGCGCGCCGGCAATCCACGGCAAATTCGGCTTGCGCGCATCGATCACCGGCGAAATCGTCATGGACAATGTATTCTGCCCGGAAGAAAACGCCTTCCCCGACGTGCGCGGCTTGAAAGGCCCGTTTACCTGCCTCAATTCGGCCCGCTACGGCATCGCCTGGGGTGCACTGGGCGCGGCCGAGGATTGCTTCCACCGGGCCCGCCAATATGTGATGAACCGGCAGCAGTTCGGCCGCCCTTTGGCCGCTAATCAATTGATCCAGAAAAAGCTGGCCGACATGCTGACCGAGATCACGCTCGGCTTGCAGGGGTGTTTGCAACTGGGGAGGATGAAGGATGCCGGCACCGCAGCAATCGACATCACGTCGATCATGAAACGCAATTCCTGCGGCAAGTCACTGGACATCGCGCGCGTCGCACGCGACATGCTGGGCGGCAATGGCATATCGGACGAGTTTGGTATCATCCGCCACATGGTCAACCTGGAAGTGGTCAATACCTATGAAGGCACGCACGACATTCACGCGCTGATCCTGGGCCGGGCGATCACCGGCATCCAAGCCTTTTCCTGAAAATGACATGAGCCTGCTTCCCGACATCGTCGTGCTGGACTTGACGCGCGTGCTGGCCGGCCCCCTGGTGCACGCAAATCCTGGCCGGCCATGGCGCCAGCGTCGTCAAGATTGAAAATCCGGCAGCGGCGACGATGCGCGCCACTTAAGGCCAGCGTCTGCCCCGGATGCCGATGGCAACCCTGGCAGATGGCCGCCTGATACCTGTCGGCCATCTGCGGCAAGCAATCGATGACGCTCGATTTTTTCCAAGCTCAATGGCGGCGCAAGCGGATCAAATTGCCGCATTGCGGCGCCAGGGGCTGGTTGGAAGCGATCAGCGCCAATCGGCGCCAGAAGTAGTTATTAATAAAAAAAGCCCGGATCGTGATCGATGCGGGCTTTTTTCAGCGCCGGGCTTGTACCCGGCCTTGGTCGACTTGACCTTATTCGACTTCCACAGTTTCCGGCGGCAGCGTTGGCGGCGCCGTATCGGACTGAGCGAACTCCAGCTTGACCTGATCCTTGTCGTCGAGATCGACGGTGACCTTGCCGCCGCTGACCAGGCGACCGAACAACAATTCGTCGGCCAGCGCCTTGCGGATCATGTCCTGGATCAGGCGCGCCATCGGCCGCGCGCCCATCAACGGATCGAAACCCTTTTTGGCAAGAAACTTGCGCAAGTTTTCGGTGAAGATCGCATCGACTTTCTTTTCATGCAACTGCTCTTCGAGCTGCATCAGGAATTTGTCGACGACGCGCAAGATGATGTCTTCATCGAGCGCGCGGAAACTGATCGTCGCATCGATGCGGTTGCGAAATTCCGGCGTGAACATGCGCTTGATGTCGGCCATTTCGTCGCCGGCCTGCTTCGAATTGGTGAAGCCAATCGCATGTTTTTGCAAGCTCTCCGCGCCCGCATTGGTGGTCATGATCATGATCACGTTGCGGAAGTCCGCCTTGCGGCCATTGTTGTCGGTCAAGGTGCCATGGTCCATCACTTGCAACAGGATATTGAAAATGTCCGGGTGGGCCTTCTCTATCTCGTCGAGCAACAGCACCGCATGCGGTTTTTTCGTGATCGCCTCGGTCAGCAAGCCGCCCTGGTCGAACCCGACATAACCGGGAGGCGCGCCGATCAAGCGGCTGACCGCATGGCGCTCCATGTATTCGGACATGTCGAAGCGAATCAATTCGATGCCGAGGATGAACGCGAGCTGCTTCGCCACTTCGGTCTTGCCGACGCCGGTCGGACCGGAAAACAGGAAGGATCCGATCGGCTTGTCGGTCTTGCCGAGGCCGGCGCGCGCCATCTTGATCGCCGACGCCAGCGCTTCGATCGCCGGCTCCTGGCCAAACACGACATTGCGCAAATCGCGGTCGATCGTTTGCAGCTTGCTGCGATCGTCTTGATTGACCGTTTGCGGCGGAATGCGCGCGATTTTGGCGATAATATCCTCGATCTCGGCCTTGCCTATCGTTTTTTTCTGCTTGGATTTTGGCAAGATGCGCTGCGCAGCGCCGGCTTCATCGATGACGTCGATCGCCTTGTCGGGCAGATGACGGTCGTTGATGAAGCGTGCCGCCAGCTCTGCCGCCGTAGTCAGTGCGGAAGCGGAATATTTGACGCCGTGATGCTCTTCGAAGCGCGATTTCAAGCCGCGCAATATCTGTATCGTCTGCTCGACGGTCGGTTCGTTGACATCGACCTTCTGGAAGCGGCGCGACAATGCATGATCCTTCTCGAACACGCCGCGGTATTCCGTATACGTGGTCGCGCCGATGCACTTCAACTGGCCATTGGACAGCGCCGGCTTCAGCAGGTTCGATGCATCGAGCGTGCCGCCGGAAGCGGAGCCGGCGCCGATGATCGTGTGGATCTCGTCGATGAACAAGATGCCGTTCGGATTATCCTTCAATTGCTTCAGCACGGCCTTCAGACGCTGTTCGAAATCGCCGCGGTATTTGGTGCCGGCGAGCAAAGCGCCCATGTCGAGCGAATACACGACGGCATTTTGCAAAATTTCAGGCACGTCGCCTTGCGTCACGCGCCATGCCAAGCCTTCGGCGATCGCGGTCTTGCCGACGCCCGCCTCGCCAACCAGCAGCGGATTGTTCTTGCGGCGGCGGCACAGGATCTGGATCACGCGGTCGACTTCATCCTCGCGCCCGATCAATGGATCGATGCGCCCTTCGACCGCAGCCTTGTTCAGGTTTTGCGTGAATTGGTCGAGCGCACTTTCTTTCGGCTGACCTTCTACTGGCGCTTCCTCGACGCCTTCTGGTGCTTTTTGCATGTCGACTTGCTGATCCTTGCGCACGCCGTGCGAAATAAAGTTGACGACATCGAGGCGCGTCACGCCCTGCTGGTGCAGGTAATACACCGCATGCGAGTCTTTTTCACCGAAGATCGCGACCAGCACATTGGCGCCGGTCACTTCCTTCTTGCCATTCGATGCCGATTGAACGTGCATGATCGCACGCTGGATCACGCGCTGGAAACCCAGCGTGGGCTGGGTATCGACTTCTCCGCTGCCAGGCACGGTCGGCGTGTTATCGCCGATGAAATTGGTCAAGGTCTTGCGCAAATCGTCGATATTGACCGCGCAGGCCCGCAACACTTCGGCTGCCGATGGATTATCGAGCAGCGCGAGCAGCAAATGCTCTACCGTGATGAATTCGTGCCTTGCTTGTCTTGCTTCGACAAACGCCATGTGTAAGCTTACTTCCAGTTCCTGCGCAATCATACTTCCTCCATCACACATTGCAGGGGATGTCCCGCCTCGCGCGCATGCGTCAAGACAAACTCCACTTTGGTACTCGCTACATCTTTAGAGAACACGCCGCACACTCCTTTGCCGTAGCGATGAACGCTGAGCATGATGTGCGTCGCCGTCTCCCGGTCCTTGTTGAAATACTCCTGTATCACGGCGACGACGAATTCCATCGGCGTATAATCATCGTTCAACAACGCCACCCGGAACAAAGGCGGCGCTTTCAGCGTCTGCCGCTCCAGCAGGGTTTCTGTATCGTGCTTGGTTGCCATACACTTATTCTAATGCTTTCGGGTTGCATGCAATGGCTAAAAATCAGGCGCGTTTCGAATTAATTTCCATCTTACGCGCTTTTTTACTTGAATGCAGATGGCGTCCGGTTCGGCAAAATCAAGGCGCGTTTTTCATCCTGCGCCAAAGAAAATGATGCTATCACGACAAAAGCGCTTGACTTCATTATTTATTGCGCGAACAATGAGACATCGACTGGTGCAAAAATGACCTGCTTGATAATTAAGTACGCATCGAGGAGGGGCAAGAAAATTCTTGCTTTTATTTTGCTTTTATTGAAAGTTATTTTTATGGCAACAGGTACAGTTAAGTGGTTCAATGACTCCAAAGGTTTTGGTTTCATCACGCCAGATGATGGCGGCGAAGATCTGTTTGCGCATTTCTCCGCAATCAACATGAACGGTTTCAAGACCCTCAAAGAAGGTCAAAAAGTTCAGTTCGAAGTCACGCAAGGCCCTAAAGGCAAACAAGCATCGAACATCCAGGCAGCCTGATTTTTTCCAGGCGCAGGAATTAAAAACCCCGCATCGCGGGGTTTTTTTGATGGCGACGCAAATTTGATCGCGCCGTTATTTTGTTACATATGCTCGATCATGACATCGCCGAAGCCGGAGCACGACACCTGGGTGGCGCCTTCCATCAGACGCGCAAAGTCATAGGTGACGCGCTTGGATGCGATCGATTTTTGCATCGACGAGATGATCAGGTCGGCCGCTTCCAGCCAGCCCATGTGACGCAGCATCATTTCGGCCGACAGGATCAGCGAACCCGGGTTCACATAATCCTTGCCTGCGTATTTTGGCGCCGTGCCATGGGTCGCTTCAAACATCGCAACCGAATCTGACAAGTTGGCGCCGGGAGCGATGCCGATGCCGCCGACCTGCGCCGCCAGCGCATCGGAAATGTAGTCGCCATTCAGGTTCAACGTCGCAATCACGCTGTACTCGTTCGGGCGCAACAGGATTTGCTGCAAGAACGCATCGGCAATCACATCCTTGACGATGATGTCGCGGCCGGTGTTGGGATTCTTGAACTTGCTCCACGGGCCGCCATCGATCAGTTCGGCGCCGAATTCTTTTTGCGCCAGCGCATACGCCCAGTCGCGAAAGCCGCCTTCGGTGTACTTCATGATGTTACCTTTGTGAACGATCGTCACCGAAGGCTTGTCATTGTCGATCGCATACTGGATCGCCTTGCGCACCAGGCGCTCGGTGCCTTCGCTCGAGACCGGCTTGACGCCGAGGCCGGACGTCTCCGGGAAGCGGATCTTGGTGACGCCCATTTCATTGATCAGGAAATCGATCAATTTCTTGGCGCTGGCCGAACCTTGTTCGAACTCGATGCCGGCGTAGATGTCTTCCGAATTTTCACGGAAAATCACCATGTCGGTTTTTTCAGGCTCTTTCACCGGCGAAGGCACGCCCTTGAAGTAGCGCACCGGGCGCAGGCACACGTACAAGTCGAGTTGCTGGCGCAGCGCGACGTTGAGCGAACGGATGCCGCCACCCACCGGCGTGGTCAACGGACCCTTGATCGAGACCACGTAGTCTTTCAACACGCTCAGCGTTTCTTCCGGCAACCAGACATCCGGTCCGTACACCGTGGTCGATTTTTCACCGGCAAAAATTTCCATCCAGCTGATCTTGCGCTTGCCGTCGTAAGCCTTGGCGACTGCGGCATCGATGACCTTGATCATCACAGGAGTAATGTCGATGCCGGTGCCGTCACCTTCGATGTAGGGAATGACAGGATTATCTGGTACATTCAACGAAAAATCGGCATTGACGGTGATTTTTTGGCCGTCAGCAGGTACAGCGATATGTTGATACATCGTGATCTCCTAAGTTGGGCGCGCCGCCCGCGCCCCGAAGGACAGTGGCAGGCACGATCTGCAATCTGAATGAGTTATCATATTTTTGCCTTAAGTCTTCTATAAGACATAAGACAACCGTTTCACATTATGCACCAGTATTTTACTAGGCGCCATGATTTTGCAATACTGGCGCCAGCTGGCCACCCACCACACATGATTTCAGCATGCCACTCATCTTATTGAACAAACCATTTCAAGTATTGTGCCAGTTTTCCGCCCAGTTTGGCCGACAGACGCTGGCCGACTATGTCAGCGTCCCCGAAGTCTATCCGGCCGGCCGGCTCGACGCCGACAGCGAAGGCTTGCTGCTGCTGACCGACGATGGCCGCCTGCAGCATGACATCAGCCACCCCGAGCACAAGCAACCGAAAACCTATCTGGTGCAAGTCGATGGCCAGATCGATGGCGCCGCGCTGGCCCGGCTGCGCGCGCCGCTCGACCTGGGCGACTTCATTACGAAGCCGTGCCAGGCCATCCGCATCGCCGAACCAAGCTGGATCTGGCCGCGCAATCCGCCGATACGCAGCCGCCAGGATAGCCCGACCAGCTGGCTTGCGATCACGCTGCAGGAAGGCAAGAACCGGCAAGTGCGACGCATGACGGCGGCGGTCGGCTTGCCGACGCTGCGCCTGGTGCGCAGCGCCATCGGACCTTACACGCTGGCCAGCCATCCCTTGATGCCCGGCGAATGGTGCACGGTGTCACCCTTCGACATGCGGCAGCAACTGCGCACTTGACGCTGGCGCCCTTCCCATGGCCTAATCGCTGCTCTTGTCTGCCGGATTAGCCCCATGAAAACACTGTTGTTCAGATTGACTGTGGGCGCGCTGCTGGGCGCCGCCTTCAGCAGCGCCGCCATGGCACAAAATCAACAATTTGGCATAACGCAATTATCGGCGGGCATGCATTTGATCAAGGCTGAAGTCGCTGCCAACGATCCACAACGCCAGCAAGGCTTGATGTTTCGCGAAAAGATGGCCAGCAATGCCGGCATGGTATTCGTCTTCGATGCACCCGCCACCCAATGCATGTGGATGAAAAATACTTTTCTGCCGTTGTCGGTTGCGTTCATCGACGCCGAAGGCAGGATCGTCAATATCGAAGACATGCAAGCGCGCACGCTGGACAGCCACTGCTCGACGAAGGCGGTGCCGGTGCGCTATGCGCTGGAAATGAACCTGGGCTGGTTCAAGCAAAAGAACATCAAGCCCGGCAGCATGATCGGCAACCTGCCGCCGCTGCGGTAAAAACAGGCACGCACCGGGCCGATAGGCCATTTGATGCAATGCAAAAAAACCCGCCAGGCGATGCCAGGCGGGTTTTTTTATTCTTCACTTGCGACTGCCGTAACAGCCGCCAAGCTTTCATGCAATTAGGCGGACAACTTAAGCCGACAGCGCTTTCAACGCAGCAGCCAGACGGCTCTTGTGACGTGCAGCTTTGTTCTTGTGGATAATTTTCTTGTCCGCAATACGGTCGATCGTCGATACCGATGTCTGGTAGATTGCAGCAGCAGCTGCTTTATCGCCAGCCTGGATTGCTTTACGGACAGCCTTGATGGCCGTGCGCAGCGTCGAACGCTGGGACGAGTTGTGTGCGTTTTGCTTGACTGCTTGACGAGCGCGTTTGCGCGCTTGTGCGGTATTTGCCATGGAATTTCCTAGATCAGGGTCAAAGTGCGTTTGCAAACATGCGTGTTTGCCAAACCGGTTCGTTCAGTGCTTCTGCCGAACCATGTGTGTAAAACAGTGCCTGCCAAACATGAGTGTCTGCGTAACAGAATTCTGTACAGCCTCCGATTATAGCGGTATTTTCAAGCGCGGGCAATTCAAAAGTCGGAAAAATGCGCCCGATCGCCCCCGCCTGCGCAAATGACCGGCGCCGCCGGACCATTTTGCAGCTGATAAGTTCCGCCGTAGCCGCATCGCCGCGCGGCGCCCGGCTATAATCTTGCTGATGAACTTGCTCAAGACCCTCGCCGCCATTTCCAGCATGACGATGCTGTCCCGAGTCACCGGATTGCTGCGCGAAAGCCTGATCGCAAGAGCCTTCGGCGCCGGCGCCTACACCGATGCATTCAACGTCGCTTTCCGTATTCCGAACCTGCTGCGCCGCCTGTTCGCCGAAGGCGCGTTTGCCCAGGCCTTCGTGCCGATCCTGTCGGAATACAAGAACCAGCATGGCGCTGTCGCCAGCAAGCAATTGGTCGACCATGTGGCCACGACGCTGGTCTGGGCCACGCTGCTGGTGAGCATCATCGGCATCATCGGCGCCCCGTGGTTCGTGTATGCGATCGCCTCCGGCCTGGCCAAGTCGCCGCAGGCATTCGATGCCGGCGTCTGGATGACGCGCCTGATGTTTCCCTATATTTGCTTCATGTCGTTTGTCGCGCTGGCCGGTGGCATCTTGAACACCTGGGGCCAGTTCAAGATTCCCGCGTTCACGCCGGTGCTGCTGAATCTGTCATTCATCAGCGCTTCGCTGTTCCTGGCCCCGTACCTGGAACAACCGGTGTACGCGATGGCGATCGCAGTCTTTGTCGGCGGCTTGCTGCAAGTGGCGATCCAGGTGCCGGCGCTGGCCAAGATTGGCATGTTGCCGCGCATCGGATTGAATGCACTGACCGGATTGAAGGACCCTGGCGTGCGGCGCGTGCTGAAAAAAATGGGGCCGGCCGTGTTCGCCGTATCGGCAGCGCAAATCAGCCTGATCATCAATACCAGCATCGCCTCCCACCTCGCCGCCGGCAGCATTTCGGCGCTCAGCTATGCCGACCGTTTGATGGAATTTCCGACCGCCATGCTGGGCGTCGCGCTCGGTACGGTCTTGCTGCCCAGCCTGTCGAAAGCCAATGCCGACGGCGACAAGGTGGAATACTCGGCGCTGCTGGACTGGGGCTTGCGCCTGACATTCCTGCTGGCGCTGCCCGCGGCCGTCGGCCTGGCCGCGCTGGCCACCCCCTTGATCACGACCCTGTTTCATTACGGAAAATTCAGCGCGCAAGCGGTCACGATGTCGTCGCAGCCTTTGGTCGCCTACAGCATCGGCTTGATCGGCATCATCCTGGTGAAGACGCTGGCGCCGGCCTTTTATGCGCGCCAGGATATCCGCACGCCGGTCAAGATTGCTATTGGCGTCCTGATTGCGGTGCAGTTGATGAACCTGGTGTTCGTGCCGCAATTTGCGGTGGCCGGCCTGGCGCTGTCGATTGGACTGGGCGCCTGCCTGAACGCGGCTTTCCTGTACCGGGGGCTGCGCAAGCGCGCGATCTACCAGCCGCAGCCGGGCTGGGGCCGGTTTTTCCTCAAGCTGGCGCTCGCGCTGTGCGCGATGGGCGTTCTCGCTTACCTGGCTGCGGCGCAGATCGACTGGATAGGCTTGCAAGCGCGGCCGTTCTTGCGCTCGGGCGCGCTGCTGCTGATCGTTTGCGCCTGCGCCATCGTCTATTTCGGTGCGCTGGCAGTGCTGGGATTTCGCGTGCGCGACTTCAAGCGCAGCGTGCGCTGACAGAGCGGGCAACACACCATAAAAAAGCCCGCTCCATCCAAAGATGAAGCGGGCTTTTTTTCACGCTACAGCCAACACGACGCCATTAACCGTTGGCGCGCGCCTCGATGACTTCCCACTTTTCCAGCGCAGTCAGCAATTGCGCCTCGATCTCGGCCACGCGGGCGTTCAGGCGCTTGCCTTCGGCCGGACTCTTCTTGTAAAAATCCGGATGCGCCAATTGGCCCGCGATCACCGCCTGCTCGTCTTCCAGCGCCGCGATCAGCTTCGGCAATTCATCGAGCTCGCGCTGCTCCTTGTAGCTGAGCTTCTTTTGCTTGGCGGCAGCAGGAACTGACGCCGCCGCCGCGGCCGGTTCGGCCTTGACAGCGGCCTTGACGGCAGCTGCAGGATTGGGGCGCTGGCGCTCCCAATCGGAATAGCCGCCGACATATTCGCGCCACTTGCCTTCGCCTTCGGAGACGATGACCTGGGTCACGACATTGTCGAGGAAGGTGCGGTCATGGCTGACCAGGAACACGGTGCCGGTGTAATCTTCCAGCAACTCTTCCAGCAATTCGAGCGTATCGATATCGAGATCGTTGGTCGGCTCGTCCAACACCAGCACATTGGCCGGCTTGGCGAACAGGCGCGCCAGCAGCAAGCGGTTGCGTTCGCCGCCGGACAGCGACTTGACCGGCGAACGGGCCCGCTCGGGAGCGAACAGGAAATCGTTCAGATACGTCATCACGTGCTTGCGCTGGCCGTTGATCTCGACCCAGTCGCTGCCGGGAGCGATGGTTTCCATCAAATTCGCTTCTTCGTTCAGCTGCGCGCGCATCTGGTCGAAATACGCGACCTGCAGCTTGGTGCCGAGGCGGATCTTGCCGCTGTCGGCCTCTTCCTGGCCCAGGATCATCTTCAGCAACGTAGTCTTGCCGGCGCCGTTGGCGCCGATCAAGCCGACCTTGTCGCCGCGCAAGATGGTGGCACTGAAGTCGCGCACGATCACCTTGTCGCCATAATCCTTGGACACGTTTTCCAGTTCCGCAACGATCTTGCCGGAGCGTTCGCCGGCGGACACGTCGAGCTTGACCTGGCCCTGCTGGTCGCGGCGCGCGACGCGCGTCAGGCGCAGCGCCTCCAGGCGCCGCACGCGGCCTTCATCGCGCACGCGGCGCGCCTTGACGCCCTTGCGAATCCACACTTCTTCCTGCGCCAGGAACTTGTCGAACTTGGCGTTTTCGACTTCCTCGATCACCAGCTGCTCTTCCTTGCGCACCTGATAGGCGGTGAAGTTGCCCGGATACGACAACAAGCGGCCACGGTCGAGTTCGATGATGCGGGTGGCGACGTTATCGAGGAAGCTGCGGTCATGGGTGATGAACAGCACGCTCCCCTTGTAATCGCGCAGCAAGCCTTCCAGCCACAGGATCGACGAGAAATCGAGATGGTTGGTCGGCTCATCGAGCAGCAGTACATCCGGCGCCGACACCAGCGCGCGCGCCAGCGCAACGCGCTTTTGCATACCGCCCGACAGCGTGCCCATCAGCGAGTCCGCGCTCAGGTTCAACCGGTCCAGCGTGGCTTCGACCTTGTTGTTCAAGCTCCACGCATCGGCCGCATCGAGCTTGACTTGGATGTCGTGCATCCGGTCCATCACGGCGTCGTCATTGCCCTGGCCAAACTGGCCGGTCAGCGCTTCGTATTCGGCCAGCATGGCCTGCATCTCGCCCATGCCCGAGGCGACCGCGTCGAACACCGACGTCGACGGGTCGAACGTCGGCTCTTGCTCGACGTAGGCTATCTTGATGCCTTGTTGCATCACCAACAAGCCATCGTCGAGCTTGAAGGTGCCCGAGATGACCTTCAACAGCGACGATTTGCCGGTGCCGTTACGGCCGATCAAGCCGACCCGCTCCTGCGTTTCGAGGGAAAATTCCGCGTGATCGAGCAACGCGACGTGACCGAACGCAAGTTGCGCCGATGAGATAGAGATGACTGCCATAATGAATGAAGGTGCTCGAACGCGCAGCGCCTGATGGCGAAATGCGCGACGATTGAATGAATGAAGCATGCATTGTACCGATAGACGCGCATGCAGCACCAATTGTTGATGAAGTGTTGTCGAACTGTCGGCTATAATTGCGCCAGGTTCACGACACTTTCAGCTTTCACAGGCGTCATCGTCGTGCATCGCCGCCCGGCAATTTTTTTGCCAGGCTCGCGTCCTCCCCGTAGCACAATGGATAGTGCACATGCCTCCTAAGCGTGGGATACTGGTCCGATTCCAGTCGGGGGGACCATTTAAATTCCCAGTCACATCCGAAGCATCATCACCGCTGCAAGCTACCCCGCGCCAGCCCGTTCCAGCAACGCACGCAGATCGACGCGCACGCCCTCGTCCCTGAATGGCTTGACGATATACCCGCTAGCGCCGGCCGCCAGCGCCTGCTGCACCGATTCTTGCTCATGCGCGGCCGAGACCAGCACGAACGGCATCGCAGCGAGCGCCGGATCACCTTTGACCCGCTGCAGCAATTCGATGCCGGACAGGCGCGGCATGCGCACATCGCAAAAAAGAATCGCCGGGCGCAAGCCGCGCTCCAACTGCTGCCACGCATCGAGGCCGTCTTCGGCCTCGACGATGTCGCGCTGGCCGCAGGCGGATATCAAGTGCATCAACAGCATGCGCGAAATGATATCATCGTCGACGATCAATATTTTCATATTGCTGTCCCGGGGCTGACCATTGACATTGGCATCAAGGGTGAAAAAATGCCAGCACGTCGGCCTTGCGCGCGTGCGTGTCGCGCTGGCCCAGCCGGATCAATTCGCCCGTATAGGACGCCTCGAACAACAGGTACGATGCCAGCGCAGCGCCGCGCGCCTCGGTCGCGCCTATGCCCGCCAACAGCGTGTGGATCGGCACGGGCAAACTGCGGATGTGGCGGCTGGCGATATCATCGAGACGCTCCGATGGCGCAATCACCAGCAGTTCGATCGGTTTCAAAGGCGTTTTGTGGCGCCACTCCTCGGGCAGCGTCGACAGCGTCAGGTTGATGCGGTTGAGGCGCTCGATGTCGACCGCCAAGCCATCGAGAAAGATCGACGACAGCGCATGGCCGGCGATCTGCGCCAGGCTGGGATAGGACGCCGCCTTGGCCACGCCCGGCGCCGGTTCGGTCAGGCGGCCGGCGCCGACCACCAGCACCTTGCGCGCGCCCAGATGGATCGCCGGTGAAATCGGGGCCAACTGGCGCATCGAGCCATCGCCGCAATATTCTTGATGGCCATCGATGAACAAGGGCACGGCGGGAAAAATGAACGGGATCGCGGCCGACGCCAGCAAGTGCTGGACGCCGATCTGGTCCTGCAGCGCGACCCGCTGCATGCGCACCCAAGGCGCGATGTCGGCCAGGGTTTGATAAAAGGTAATGTGCTGCCCGCCGGTGTAAGACGAGGCGGTCACCGCCAGCGCGTGTAGCAAGCCTTCCTGCAGCACCGCATCGAGGCGGGGCAAGTCCAGCATCCGGTGCAACAGGCTCACCAAAGGCGTGTTGTCGAGCAAGGAGTTGGGCGGGGCGGCATGCCAGCGCCGCAGCAGCCAGCCGAACGACAGCAAGGATAGCCAGCGCGCGCCGGAGCGAATCACGCCCAGCGAATCTGCGCGGTACACCTGCGCCACCGCGATGTTCTGCCAGACGTCGAGCAGCTTTTGCACGCCCTCGCCGAAATTGTCGGCGCGGCAAGCCAGCGCGGTGGCGTTGATGGCGCCGGCCGAGGTGCCGCAGATGATGTCGAAGGGATTGCGCGAAGGCGGCCAGCCGGCCTCGCGCAAGATGCTTGAAATCGCCTCCAGCACGCCGACCTGATAAGCGGCGCGGGCGCCGCCGCCGGTCAATACCAGGCCCGTTTTGATGTGCATACCCATGGCGCCAGATTAGCAGTGTCCAGGGGAAACAGGTTGCGTTTTTTACGCGCCACGCGATCCATCGATCAATCGCCGCGCACGCTGCCTTCGCGCCGTGGGTCGGCTCCGCCGAACCAGCTATCGCGACCATGGATCGTCACCCGCATGATGCCTTGCAAGCCCGAAGTTTGATCGATCACGTTGACTGTGTGACCCTTGGCTTCGAGCGCCTCGACCAGTGAGGGCGAAACCCGGCCGGCCTCCAGTTCGGTCGCTCCGTTGCGGCTGCCAAAGTTGGGCAAGCTGATTGCCTGTTGCATGTTCAGTTCCCAGTCCATCGTGCCCACCAGCACCTTGGCGACGTAATTGATGATGCTGGAGCCGCCCGGCGAACCGATGGCCAGCACCAGATGCTGCGTGCCTTTGTCGAACACCAGCGTCGGCGCCATGCTGCTGCGCGGGCGCTTGCCGGCTTGCATCCGATTCGCGATCGGGCCATCGGCATCGCTGGATGCGAATGAGAAATCGGTCAACTGGTTGTTCAGCAGGAAGCCATCGACCATCTGGCGCGAGCCGAATGCCGCTTCCACCGACGTCGTCATCGACAATCCCGCGCCATGCCGGTCGATGACGGACAGGTGCGATGTCGACGGACGCTCGATCGCATTGTCCGAACCCCAGGCCAGATGCACGCCGGGCGGCGTGCCGGCGCGCGCCTTGCCCATCGACTTGTCCGTGATCAATGCGGCGCGCTGCGCCAGATAGGTCTTGTCAAGCATTGCAGCGATGCCGGCGCCGGGCAGAGGGGCGAAATCGGTGTCGGCCACGTAGCGGTTGCGGTCGGCGTAGGCGAGCCGGCCGACTTCGGAAAACAAATGGATCGCGCCAGCGCCGGGCACGCCGTCGACCGGCGCGTACGGGCGCAGATCCGTCACTTCGAGCATGCCCAGCATTTGCGCGATCGCGATCCCGCCCGACGATGGCGGCGGCATGCCGCACACGGTCCAGCGCCGGTAATCGGTGCAAATCGGTGTGCGCACTTTGGCCTGATAGCCTTTGATGTCTTGCGCGCTCAACAAGCCCGGATTGCTTGCATGATTCATCACCTTGCGCGCGATGTCGTGCCCGATGCGGCCCTGGTAAAACGCATCGGCTCCGCCGCCGGCAATGCGGCGCAGCGTGCTCGCCAGCGCAGGATTTTTCAACAGATGGCCGACCGGCCAGGGGTTCTTGTCGGCGTCGTAAAAATAGGCGGCGGCGACCGGGTCCAGGCGCAGGTGCGGGTCCGATGTCAACAGCAGATGCAAGCGCAAACTGACTTGAAAGCCGGCGTCGGCCAGCCGGATCGCCGGCGCGAACAAGCTGGCCCACGGCAGTTTTCCATGCTGCCGGTGGGCCAGTTCCAGCATCCGCAAGACGCCGGGCGCGCCGACCGAGCGTCCGCCGACGAGGCCGGCCTCGAACGACAAGAGGCTGCCGTCTTGATGCTGGAGCAGATGTTCATCGGCTTCGCTCGGCGCGGTTTCGCGCCCGTCATAAGCTTGCACCTGTTGGCCGTCGAAATGCATCAAAAAGGCGCCGCCGCCGAGGCCCGACGATTGCGGCTCGACCAGACCGAGCACCATCTGGGTCGATATCGCCGCATCGATCGCCGCACCGCCCTGCTCCAGCATCCGGTAACCGGCGTCCGCGGCAAGCTTGTTGGCCGCCGCGACCATCATTGTTTGGGCGATCTGGCCAGTGTGTTCGGTGTATCCGGAGCTCGCTTCTGGCGCCTTGGGCAACCTATCGTGGGCCAGCGCGGCATGGCCGGCAAATGCGCAAGATAATGCACCAAGCAGCACCAGCATTGTCGATTTCAGCATCGCACCTTCCGAAAAAATGATTGTAAAAAACAAAAAAAGCGCGCGGTCGAAGACCGCGCGCCCCTGCCCGGGCATGCTACATTAATTAAATGCAATTACCCGTTACATCGGCATCACTTCGGCTGCATCCGGATCGCGCCGTCGAGGCGGATCGTTTCGCCGTTCAGCATCACGTTTTCGATGATCGCCTTGGCCAGGTGCGCATATTCATCCGGCTTGCCCAGGCGCGGCGGGAACGGCACCATCTTGCCCAGCGCTTCCTGCACTTCGACCGGCATGCCGAGCAACATCGGCGTTTCGAAAATGCCGGGCGCGATCGTCATCACGCGGATGCCGCTGCGCGACAGGTCGCGCGCCATCGGCAACGTCAGGCCGACCACGGCCGCCTTCGACGAGGCGTACGCCGCCTGGCCTATCTGTCCGTCATAGGCGGCCACCGATGCGGTGTTGATGATGATGCCGCGCTCGCCTTGCTCGGTGGCGCCAGTCTGGCCCATCGCGTCCGCCGCCAGGCGGGCCATGTTGAAGGTGCCGACCAGGTTGATGTTGATCGCGCGCTGAAATGCCGCCAAAGGGTGCGGGCCATCCTTGCCGACCGTCTTGATCGCTGGCGCGACCCCGGCGCAATTGATCAAGCCGCGCAGCGTGCCCAGCGCAACAGCTGCGGCGACGACAGCGGCGCCGTCCACTTCCGACGTTACATCGCACTTGACGAACTGGCCTTGCAGTTCCTGCGCCAGCGCCATGCCGGCCTCGACCTGCACGTCGGCCAGCACGACCTTGCCGCCCGCTGCGCTGATCATGCGCGCGCTCGCCGCGCCCAGGCCGGACGCGCCGCCGGTGATGATGAAGACGTTATTTTGAATTTGCATGGAATACCTTTATCAAAAATGAATTGCGCTGCGCTTTGCACGGCCACGGGGATACATTGACGTTAACGTCAATGTCGACTCGGCTCAATTGTAGCGACTATTGATAACAAAAGAGAAATTGATTGACGCATCGCATGCACAAAAACCAAAAAAGCTGTGGCGATGCGCCGTTTTGACGACGCGAGGACGTTATTTGACAGGATCAGGCTCAGCCGTTTCAGACTTGTCCAGCGCGCCCATCGGCGGTAAAAAATCGGCGGCCGGTGCCGGCATCGCTACCGCGACCGGCGCCGTTACGGCCAGCCAACCGGTCACGGGCAACAGCGGCACCAGCAGCAGCGCGACGATATTGATGATCTTGATCAAAGGGTTGACGGCCGGTCCAGCGGTGTCCTTGTAGGGGTCGCCGACCGTGTCGCCGGTCACGGCCGCCTTGTGCGCGTCGGAGCCCTTGCCGCCGAAATGGCCGTCTTCAATGTATTTCTTCGCATTGTCCCAGGCGCCACCGCCGGTCGTCATCGAAATGGCGACAAACAAGCCGGTCACGATGGTGCCCATCAACAAGCCACCCAGCGCGGCCGGCCCGAGCAGCATGCCGACCGCGATCGGCACCACCACCGGCAACAGCGAAGGCACGATCATTTCGCGGATCGCGGACGCGGTCAACATGTCGACCGCCTTGTCGTATTCAGGCTTGGCGGTGCCTTCCATGATGCCCTTGATGTCGCGGAACTGGCGCCGCACTTCGATGACGACCGCGCCGGCGGCGCGCCCCACCGCTTCCATCGCCATCGCGCCGAACAGGTAAGGGATCAAGCCGCCGATGAACAAGCCGACGATCACCATCGGGTTCGACAGGTCGAAGCTGATGCTGTGCCCCAGCGATTCGAGCGCGTGGGTGTAATCGGCAAACAATACCAGCGCCGCCAGGCCGGCCGAGCCGATCGCGTAACCCTTGGTCACCGCCTTGGTCGTATTGCCGACCGCGTCCAGCGGGTCGGTGATGGCGCGCACCGATTCGGGCATGCCCGCCATCTCGGCGATGCCGCCGGCGTTATCGGTGATCGGGCCATAGGCATCGAGCGCGACAATGATGCCAGCCATCGACAGCATCGACGTCGCGGCAATCGCGATGCCATACAAGCCGGCCAACTGGTAGGACGCCAGGATCGCGATGCACACTGCCAGCACCGGGTAAGCGGTCGACTTCATCGACACGCCCAGGCCGGCGATGATATTGGTGCCGTGGCCGGTAGTCGAGGCTTCGGCGATATGGCGCACCGGCTTGAAATCGGTGCCGGTGTAATACTCGGTGATGTAGACCATCAGGCCGGTCAGTACGATGCCCACCACTGTTGCGCCCATCATCTTCATGCGCATGGCTGGTTCAAGCCAGACTTGCCAGGTAACAAACGCAAACCCCAGCAAGGACAGGCCAGCGGCCCACCACAGCCCGGTGTACAGCGCCGACATGATTTTCTTGCCCGGCTTGGCCTTGACCATCTGGCAGCCGACGATGGACGCCAGGATCGATACCGCGCCCAGCAGCAGCGGGTAGATCATGGCCGGCCCGGCGTTCGCGCCGCTCATCACCAGCGCGCCCAGCAGCATGGTCGCGATCAACGTCACGACATAGGTTTCGAACAGGTCGGCCGCCATGCCGGCGCAATCGCCGACATTGTCGCCGACGTTGTCGGCGATCACGGCCGGATTGCGCGGATCGTCTTCCGGAATGCCGGCCTCGACCTTGCCGACCAGGTCGGCGCCGACGTCGGCGCCCTTCGTGAAAATGCCGCCGCCCAGGCGCGCGAAGATCGAAATCAAGGAAGCGCCGAAGGCCAGACCGATCAAAGGCTTGATGACGTCGTGCGGCGTCACGGCGGAAGCGGAAGACCCCGTCAACATCGCGTAAAACAGCGTCACGCCGAGCAAGCCAAGACCGACCACCAGCATGCCGGTGATCGCGCCGCCCTTGAAGGCCACGTCCAGCGCCTGGTTCATGCCCTTCGTGGCCGCCTGCGCGGTGCGCACATTGGCCCGCACCGAGACATTCATGCCGATGAAACCGCAGGCGCCCGACAGCACCGATCCGATCAAAAATCCCAGCGCGGTGTGCAACCCCAGCATGAGATAAATCGCGATCAGGAGCACCAGGCCGACGATGGCGATGGTGCGGTATTGACGCGCCAGATAAGCCCCCGCGCCCTGCTGTATCGCCAGCGCGATTTCCTGCATGCGGGCGTTGCCCGCATCCTGACGCAAGATCCAGCTGCGCGACCAAAGGCCATAAACCACCGCGATGATGCCGCATGCCACTGCAAACCATAGACTAGCTGCCATATTCTTCCCTTTGTTGTGTGATCAAGCACTACAAGCACATGCGGAAAAACTGCCTGCGACCAGCGCCAGGCTCAATCTGGGCATGCGTTTCGTCCAGGGGCCAGGTTCTTATTCAGCCTGGCCCCGATTGCCTTCCTCGTCGCCAGAGCCCCTCAAACGTAACACGCATTTATTCACGACTCCTTGCTTTAAAGATAATTTCAAAAATAACTCGAAGATGTGCGGCAAAGCGATGGTGCCCCCGCAAGCGTTCACGTTACGAGCGCCATCGGATCATTGTGCGGGAAGAGAATGGGAAATAAAAAAGCGGACACAAGGTCCGCTCCGGTAGATCTTAGTTTTCCAGTGCAGCGAATGCGCTGTTCCGGATTTGTTCGACCGGGCCGACGCCGGGGATGCTGCGAAATTTCGGCGCGCCGGGCAAGCCGGACTCGGCCCACTCGTTGTAGTATCCCAGCAACACTTTGGTCTGCGTGTGGTACACGGCGAGACGCTTCTTGACGGTCTCGGCCTTGTCGTCGTCGCGCTGGATCAACGGTTCGCCGCTGATGTCGTCGATGCCTTCCACTTTTGGCGGATTGAATTTGACATGGTAGACGCGGCCCGAACCGGGGTGGCTGCGACGGCCATCCATGCGCTCGACGATCGACTCGTCGGGCACGGCGATTTCCAGCACATAGTCGACATTGATGTCTGCCGCTTTCATCGCGTCAGCCTGGGCAAGGGTGCGTGGGAAACCATCGAACAGATAGCCATTGGCGCAATCGCCCTGCTTGAGGCGCTCGATGACCAGGCCGATCATGATGTCATCCGACACCAGACCGCCGGCATCCATCACTTTTTTGGCGGCCATGCCCATGTCGGTGCCGGCCTTGATCGCCGCGCGCAACATGTCGCCGGTCGAAATTTGCGGAATGTTGTATTTTTCTTTGATGAAATTAGCTTGAGTACCCTTGCCGGCACCGGGAGCTCCTAAAAGAATGAGTCGCATGAATTTCCTAAAACAGATTTAAAAGTGGATGTGTAAAACGGTAAAAATCGTGCCAATCTGACTATCTTCAACTGAATTTACCACAAAAATTCCTTTTGAAATCATTTTGTTGATCAGATGACATCTAGGCATTGACAGAACGCAACTTTATTACGCGGAAACATGCCATATTATTATTATTTTATTCATTTTTGACACAGAATGATCAGGTCGACACTGCGCCGGGGAAATGCAGGCGCACGCGCGCCAGGTCCTCCGCCGTATCGACCCCTGCCGCAGGTTGCGAGTCGGTCACGTGCACCGCGATCGGATAACCGTGCCACAACACACGCAATTGTTCCAGCGCCTCGACAGCCTCCAGCGGCGACACCGCCAGGCCAGGATACATTTGCAGGAATTCATTACTGTAGGCATACAGCCCGATGTGGCGCAGCGCCGCGTAATCGGCCGGCAAGTTCGCAGGCACGGTTTGGGTCAAGGCCGACTTTGATGCAGCGAAGGCGTCGCGGTGCCACGGTATCGTCGCGCGCGAAAAATACAGCGCCCGCCCGGCCTTGTCGAGCACCACCTTGACCACGTTCGGATTGAATGCATCGGCCGCCTCATGCAGCGGATGGGCGCAAGTGGCCATCGGCTGGGCGGGACCGATCAGCTTGGCTGTGGCCGCCAGCAAGGCAGGATCGATCAACGGTTCGTCGCCCTGCAGATTGACGACGACTGCGTCCGGCGCCAATTGCAGCAGGCGCGCCACCTCGGCGATGCGGTCGGTGCCCGACGCATGGTCAGCGCGCGTCATGCACACTTCGACGCCGTGCGCGATGCAGACGGCTTCGATATCCGCATGGTCGGTGGCGACGATGATGCGCGCCGCGCCCGACAGCGCGGCGCGCTCGGCCACGCGCACCACCATCGGCTTGCCGCCCAGATCGGCCAGCGGCTTGTTCGGCAAGCGGGTCGAGGCCAGACGCGCCGGAATGATGACGATGAACGACATCGTTTACTTCAACGCCGCCGGCAGCGTGCGGGCCTGATCGGCCCACATGATCGGAATGCCGTCGCGAATCGGATAAGCGAGGCGGTCCGGGCGGCAGATCAATTCCTGCGCCTTTTTATCGAATTCGAGCGGCCCCTTGCATACGGGGCAAACCAGGATATCAAGCAGGCGAGCATCCACGACATTTCTCCACAATTTGTTGGGCCAGCGCGGCATCGATGCGCGCGCTGACGGGAACGACCCACAGCCGCGGGTCATCTTTAAGATCTTCAATTTGCGCACATTTTACTGCATCCTTCTCGGTGATCAGGATGATGTCGGCGTCGATTGCGGCAAACGGATGATCGAGGAAGGCGTGATGATCCGGCAACGCCAATTCGGTAAAGCGCACGCCATGGGCATTGAGCATCGCAAAAAAGCGGCCAGGGTTGCCAATGCCGGCGGCGGCCACGATGCGCGAACCTGACGCGGCCAGCTGCGCCAGGGCCATACGCTGGCCTCGGTTTGACAAGCGCTCGGCGAATTCGCCCGCCAGTTGCATCCGGGTCGCTGCCGCGCCTTGGGGCGCGACTGCCCCCAGCAACGCGGGCGACAGCTGCGATGCATTGATGACCGTAAAATCACGCCGCCGCTTCGGCCCTTCGCGTAGCGGACCGGCCGGCAGCAGCCAGCCATTTCCGGTGGCGCGGGCGTCGAACAGCACGATTTCTATATCGCGCTGCAACGCATAATGCTGCAAGCCGTCGTCCGCGACCAGGACATCGAGTTCAGGATGGGCTTGCAGCAGCGCCAAACCGGCTGCCGCACGATCAACCCCGACCATCACCGGGCATCCGCTGCGCTGTGCGATCAAGAGCGGTTCATCGCCGACTTGCCGCGCACTCGCGCCTGGCGTAACCAGGCGCGGCAGCGCATGTGCGCTGCTCTGGTCTGCGCTGCCGTGCCCGCGCGAGATCACGCCGGGCTGAAAACCGGCGGCAACCAGCGCCTCGAGCAGCCAGATCGTCAGCGGCGTCTTGCCGGTGCCGCCGATGAAGATATTGCCGACGACGATCACCGGCACCGGCAGCCGCGTCGAATGCAGCACGCCGCACCGGTACAGCAGCCGCCGCAAGCTCGACATCGCGCCAAAGACCATCGAGAGCGGCCACAATGCGCACGCCAGCGGCCCGCGCCGCAGCCAGGCGCGTTCAAGCATGGCCGCCAGCTGTGATGCAACAGCAGGCGGCGTGGCAGGAGCGGCAGGAGCGGCAGGAGCGGCTTGATCGGGCGGAACGGAAGTTGGCATGCTGTGCAAAGGTGGGACGCGCCTGGCGGCGCGCCATGATTGATGGATGAAGTACGCGCCGCTTATTTTTCCGAACCGGTCTGGGCTGCAAAAGTGAGCTTGTCGTAGCCGGCCAGGCGGGCCGCCTCCATCACATTGATGACCATCTGGTGCATCGCGAACTGGTCGGCATTGATGATCACGATCGGTGCAGTGGCGCCTGCGGCGTCGGCCGCCGTCTTCAACGCGTCCGCCAGGCCAGCCACGTTGTGGAACGGCACGCGCACGTTATCGACCGTATAGCCGCCCTTGGCGTCGACGGTGACGTTGATCTGGTGCGGGCGCTGCAGCGCCTTTTCGGCATCAGCGGTCGGCAACGTGATCTGCAGCTCGGTGTATTTGCTGTAGGTGGTGCTGACCATCAAGAAAATCAGGATCACCAGCAACACGTCGATGAACGGGATCAGGTTGATTTCGGGATCTTCGCGTCCCCTGCCACGACGAAAATTCATTTGCGCGCGCAATGCACGATATCGACGAACCTGACCGCCTGCTGCTCCATGTCGATGACGAAGCTATCAACCAGCGCGCGGAAATGGCGAAAGAACACCAGCGCCGGCATCGCGATCGCCAGGCCGAAGCCGGTGTTGTACAAGGCCACGGAAATGCCGTGCGCGAGCTGGGTCGGATTGGCGCCGATGGCGTTTTGCGCGCCGAAGATCTCGATCATGCCGACCACCGTGCCAAACAAGCCCATCAGCGGCGCCAGCGTGGCGATCGTGCCCAGCGTCGTCAGGAAGCGTTCCAGCACATGCGCTTGCGCCCGCCCGGCTTCCTCGATCGCTTCCTTCATCACATCGCGCGCAACGTCGACGTTGCGCAACGCCGCCGCCAGTACAAAGCCCAAAGGCGAATTTTGTTCCAGCTTCTCTATCGTATCGTCGCTGATGTTGCCCTTGCGATACACCTGAGCCACTTCATCGAACAATGTGCGCGGCAAAATCTTGCCGCGTCGCAGGTACAACAAACGCTCGACGATCAGGGCCATCGCGACGATGGACGCCGTCAGCAATAGCCAGATGGGCCAGCCTGCAGCTTGAAAAATGGCAAACAAAACGCGCTCCTATCTACATTGAGATGCACTGGAATCCGATGACACCAGCGCTTGCCCGTGATTGTACGCATGCAGCGGTCGATGCTGCAATCTCTGCCGTGCGTTCGCGCAATGCAAGACAGCCTCGCCGCCGCCGGCAAGCAACAGCATCAATTATTTTGTAGATATTCTGTGGAGAAGATTGTGAGAAAGCCGCTCAACAATGGCAAATATCGTTGATTTTAAAGAATATTTTTCTATGAGCAAGAATTTTGCAGCGCGCTTAAAGAAACCCGATCGGCGCAAAAACAGCCTGCGCAAGGCGACAGGTTTTGCACATTATCTGTGGATAAGATTGTTGGCAATGTCGATCACTACTCGCCAAGTCATTGATTTTAATAAAAAATACTTCTTCGCACAAAAATTAAGCAAGCAAAAAATGATGGTCGCACGACTTGCCCCAGCGCTGGCGCCGCGCAGCGCACAAGCACTTTTTGCACACTTTCTGTGGATAAGATTGTTAGCAAGACTGTTGAGACCGGTCAATCCCATTGATTTTAAAGAATATTTTTTCCATGCATAAAAATGTGGCAATCGATCATTGCAGCGCCAGGCGACGCCAGAACCCGCCCATGAAGATCAAAAAAATACGAAAAAAAATTCAGCATAAACTTGACAAGCGAAGATCATCCGACGGACAACAATAGGCTGAAAGTTTTGCACATTTTCTGTGGATAACTTTGTGAACAACTGCGTGGACTGAGCCCAATGTGCTTGATCCATAAGGTTTTTTTTCTGCTGCTTTGAAATAAGGCAAAAATTTTTTTCTTTTTAAATCAATTACTTATAAAAAAATACTTGTTGTTTTCCACGATATGTGACATAAGCATGACCTCCCGCATTCTCTGTGGATAGATCCCCGCCATGCATCCCCTCCCAAGCACGGACACGCCACCGGTTTTGACCGTGACGGCATTGAACCAGGCTGTCGCGCGCCTGCTGGAGCGCTCGTTTCCATTGACCTGGATAGCGGGCGAAATATCGAACTTCACACGCGCCAGTTCCGGCCACTGGTACTTTACGCTGAAGGACGATGCCGCCCAGGTGCGCGCGGTGATGTTTCGCGGGCGCGCGCAATATGCCGATTTTCCGCCTCGCGAAGGCGACAAGGTCGAAGTGCGGGCGCAGGTAACGCTGTACGGCGCGCGCGGCGATTACCAGATCAACGTCGAGGCGATCCGGCGCGCCGGCATCGGCGCGCTGTATGAAGCCTTCCTGCGCCTGAAGGAAAAACTGACCGCGCAAGGCTTGTTCGATCCGGCCCGCAAGCGCGCGCTACCGATGTTCGCCCGGACCATCGGCATCGTCACCAGCTTGCAGGCGGCTGCGCTGCGCGACATCCTGACGGCGCTTGCGCGCCGCGCGCCACATGTCGCAATCATCATTTATCCGACCCCGGTGCAGGGCCAGCAGGCACCGGGGAAAATCGCCGCAGCGATCAAGCAGGCATCGCGCCGCGCCGAATGCGATGTGTTGCTGGTATGCCGCGGCGGCGGCAGCATGGAGGATTTGATGTCGTTCAACGACGAAGCGGTGGCGCACGCGATCGCGGCGTGCAGCATGCCGGTGATTTCCGGCGTCGGCCACGAGACCGATTTCACGATCGCCGATTTTTGCGCCGATGTGCGCGCCGCCACGCCGACTGCGGCGGCCGAGATGGCGGCCACGCCGCGCGCCCAATGGCATGCTTCGTTGAAGGCGGATGCGCTCGATCTGCGGTGCGCAATGCGGCGCACGCTGACGGCGGCGATGCAAACCCTGGACCGCCAGGCGCAGCGCCTGCAAAGCCCGCTTGAGCGCATCGGCCATCAGCGCCTGAAGCTGCTGGCGCTGTCGACCGGGATGGCGCATGCCAACCGCGCACCGCTGCAGCAGGCCAGGTTCGCGCTGGCACGGCAGGCTGCACGCCACGCCGCCTGCCGTCTTGATGTGGCGCCACTGCGCGCGCACTTGCTGCTGCTTGCGCACAGCAGCGCCAGCAGCATCAGAAACCAGGCGGCGCAACGGCGCAGCGCCCTCGATGGCATCAAAGCCCAGCTCGAACTGCTGAACCCGCAGCGCACTTTGGCGCGCGGCTATGCGATCGTCACCGACGCCAAGGGCGCGATCGTGCGCGCGCCGGCCCAACTGAAGCCGCGCCAGCGCATCACGTTGCGCCTAGCCAAGGGCAGTGCCGACGTGACGGTGGGCGCGGTGCAGGCCCTGGTCAAACTCTCTTGAAGCAAACCTGCAACCTTCTTGCATCCGTCTTACAATGATGGACGTTTTGCTAAATATCAGCTGTTTTTTTCACTCCACCAAGGACACAACATGGAACATACTCTGCCGGCCCTGCCCTATGCAATCGACGCTTTGGCGCCGCACATCTCCAAGGAAACGCTGGAATACCACTACGGCAAGCATCACCAGGCTTATGTGACGAACCTGAACAACCTGATCAAGGGCACCGAGTTCGAACAAATGTCGCTCGAAGACATCATCAAAAAATCATCCGGCGGCGTGTTCAACAATGCAGCCCAGGTGTGGAACCACACCTTCTATTGGAACGGCATGAAGCCAAATGGCGGCGGCGCTCCAAGCGGCGCGCTGGCTGACGCGATCACGGCAAAATGGACGTCGTTCGACAAGTTCAAGGAAGAATTCACCAAGTCATGCATCGGCAACTTCGGTTCCGGCTGGACCTGGCTGGTGCAAAAAGCCGACGGCTCCGTCGACATCGTCAACACGTCGAACGCAGGCTGCCCTTTGACGACCGGCGACAAGGCGCTGCTGACCTGCGACGTCTGGGAGCATGCGTACTACATCGACTACCGCAACCTGCGCGCCAAATATGTCGAAACATTCTGGGGCCTGGTCAACTGGGATGCCGCGGCCAAGAATTTCGCCTGAATCTGGCATCGGTGCCGCAGCGCTCGCGGCGGCACCAAGCTTGAGCGGTTAAGAACCTATCTCAGTAAAGCGCGTCAGTTGGGGCGGAGGTGGTTTGCGGGCGGAGCCCTGCGTGGCGACGCGCCATAGCGGGCTATGGCAACGAGCCGCAACGCAGGGCCGCGCGCAAAGCGCCCCGCCGCGACGAGCGCCCGCACCGACTGCCATTCGTTGACGGTGCGCGGCACCGCTTATTTGACAGCAAGCGACAAGTTATCGAGACGCGCAAGCGCCGCCTTCAGCGCATCAAAGCATTGCGCATCGATCGCAGTCCCCACCGTTTCAGCCATCATCTCCAGCGTGCGCGGCACCGCAATCGCGCCGCGATAAGGACGCTCTGCGGTAATGGCGTCAAAAATATCGGCAGTAGTGATGATCCGGGTTTCAAGGCTGATTTCCTCTGCCTTCAAGCCGCGCGGATATCCGCCCCCATCGAGGCGCTCATGGTGTGCTGCGGCGACGCGCGCCAGTTCGGAAAAAGCGCCTATGCGCGACAGGATGGTCTGGGTATAAGTGGCATGCAGCTTCACCGCGTCCCACTCTTCGGCATCGAGCTTGTCGGGCTTGTCGAGAATGGAGTTGCTCACGCCTAGCTTGCCGATGTCGTGCAGCAACGCGCCGCGCTTGAGCCATCGGCGCCGCTCGAACGAAAGGCCCAGCATTTCGGCGATCATGTCGCTATATAACGCCACACGCGCGCTGTGGCCGCTGGTGTAAGGACTCTTGGCATCGACGACCTGGCCGAAGGCAGCCGCAATGTCGTCCAGGTAATCGTCATCGATAGCAACCTCATGGCTTGCCGGCTCCAGCGCCAGCACCGACTGAGCGATATCGGGCGCGCTCAAGGCAGACCAGAATGCGCTTTCTTGTGCGACATGCTCAAAGGCTTGCACCAGTTGCGGGTCGAACCAGATGCCAGACCGGCGCCGTACTTCGTTCAGCGCCGCCAGTGCCCCGTCGGCCGTGACAAATACGTCGATGACTTGAGCGAGCAACGCAATGCGCGCATGGATCGGAATCGCCTCCCCGGCCAGCCCTTCAGGCTTGCCTTGTCCATTGTAATGTTCGTCCAGACTATAGATGCCGCCGGCTACCCGTTCAGAAAAGCGCAGCAGGCGTGCGATTTCGGCGCCGCGCTGGCAACGGGTGGCGATCAATTCATGGGCGATTTTATTGCCATCGCGCAAGATCGCAAAGACACTGCGAAAACGTCCGGCCAATCCAGCCTTGAGGCCGGTATGTTTGAGAACGAATTGCAGCACCTGCGGCAGGCTGTCGCCGACGGTCTTGAAATCGCGCTTGAAGTGGAGGTCGTCCGTCACATACAATTCGCAGATGCGCGCCGCATTGCTGCTGCAACCGAGGTCCTTGAGCATCAGCGTGTAATACAAATCCCATAGTTGATCGTCCGGCAAGCCGATCTCGCGGCCGATATGCATCCCTATCCAGCAGCAGCGCACGCAATGTCCGTCGGGCTGGCCTTCGGTGATGTCGAGTGCATGGCTGAGTGCGCCGATCAGCTCAGATAGCTTGATGCCAGCGGCGGCAGGAAACGACTCGATGGACTCGATGGACTCGATGGACTCGATGATGGAGAGTTGACTTGGCACA
>Ga0326735_1000018_pt1 | contig 30791 bp, 26 predicted proteins | sample 37_GP2_1092_FD_207945 | JGI IMG/M metagenome (GOLD analysis project Ga0326735, IMG submission 207945) | Glacier ice microbial communities from Ngari, Tibet, China - 37_GP2_109.2 | ecosystem: Environmental > Aquatic > Freshwater > Ice > Glacier | place: China: Ngari, Tibet | collected 2018-07-31
GGCTGGGGTGGCTGGATTGGCTGGGCCGCCGCTGGCGCCAGCTCCCTCCCGCCGCCGCCGCTGGCGGTTCGGGCCGGCCCGGGGGCGCGGCGTTCGCGCTGCAGGCGCGCCAGTTCGCCGACGATCCAATCTTGGCGCACCGCCTGGCCGCCGCCGATGAAGCCCCAGCCTTCATAAGCTTGGTAGCCGGCCGCCAGCGCCGCCGACAGTTCGCCAAGGCGGTCGAGCTCGATGCTTTGCGCGTAGTCGGAAAAGCTGTCCGTCACCTGCTGGCGCAGCAGCAAGATGGCGCTGGCCGCGACCGCGAGAATCGCCAACAGTACGCAGGCAAACAGGCGGTGGCCGATCGACAGTCTCATGCGAAAGGGCCTTTCGGGAATCGATCAAGCCGTGAGTGTCATACAAAATAGCCTAAAAGCAACACTGTGGCAGGCGAGGGCAGCAAGCGGGAAAGTTCTTGGAATGCAACATTCCGTCGTGTTATTCGCACGATTGGGTGTCGCGTTACAATATCGCGTGGTATTGTGATGAGCCTCAAAGATTTCAGATATAAAAGTCCTTCCCCACAACTTGATGTGCAATCCGCTAACCGGTCAGGCCGTGTCGCGGAAGGTTAGATTAACCCGCCAATTTCGCGAAGCGCGAAGAAAGGTGAGCAAGATGATGCAGCAACAGACAGCGAACTCGTATCTGTTCGGTGGTAACGCCCCCTACGTGGAAGATTTATACGAGGCTTATCTCGACAACCCTGGTTCGGTGCCCGACAACTGGCGCTCGTATTTCGACTCGATGCAGAACGTGCCGGCAGTGGACGGTTCGAACAAGCCCGACGTCGCCCACGCCTCCGTCATCGCCTCGTTCGCGGAACGCGCGAAGGCCGGCCCCATGCGTGTCGTGACCGCTTCGGCCGACGCCGAAATGGGACGCAAGCGCGTCGCCGTCACCCAGCTGATCGCCACCTACCGCAACCTCGGTTCGCAATGGGCCAACCTGGACCCGCTGCAGCGCCAGGAGCGGCCGACCATTCCTGAAATGGAACCGGCGTTCTACGGCTTCACCGATGCCGACCTGGACATCCAGTTCAATATCAGCAACACCTATTTTGGCCAGGAAACTGCGTCCCTGCGCGACCTGCTCAACTTCCTGCGCGAAACTTATTGCCGTTCGATCGGCGCTGAGTTCATGTACATCAGCGATCCGGCCGAGAAGCGCTGGCTGCAGGAAAAGCTCGAATCGATTCGCTCGACGCCGAATTTCACGGCCGAGAAAAAAATCCACATCCTCGACCGCCTGACGGCCGCCGAAGGCCTCGAGCGCTACCTCCACACCAAATACGTCGGCCAGAAGCGCTTCTCGCTGGAGGGTTCCGAGTCGTTCATCGCCTCGATCGACGAAACGATCCAGCGCGCCGGCGAAAACGGCGTGCAGGAAATCGTCATCGGCATGGCCCACCGCGGCCGCCTGAACGTGCTGGTCAACACGCTCGGCAAGTCGCCGGCCGAATTGTTCGAAGAATTCGAAGGCAAGCACGGCGACGAACTGCCGTCGGGCGACGTCAAGTACCACCAGGGCTTCTCGAGCGATATCTCGACCGCCGGCGGCCCGGTTCACCTGTCGCTGGCCTTTAATCCTTCCCACCTCGAGATCGTCAACCCGGTCGTCGAGGGTTCCGTCAAGGCGCGCATGGACCGCCGCGGCGACAAGGAAGGCTCGCAAGTGCTGCCGATCCTGGTGCACGGCGACGCCGCTTTCGCCGGCCAGGGCGTGGTGATGGAAACGCTGAACCTGGCGCAGACGCGTGGCTACGGCACCGGCGGCACGGTGCACATCGTGATCAACAACCAGATCGGCTTCACCACGTCGGACCCGCGCGACTCGCGCTCGACCTTGTACTGCTCGGACGTGGTCAAGATGATCGAAGCGCCGGTGCTGCACATTAACGGCGACGATCCCGAAGCCGTGGTGCTGGCGACCCAGATCGCGATGGACTACCGCGTGCTGTTCAAGAAGGACATCGTCCTCGACATCATCTGCTACCGCAAGCTCGGCCACAACGAGCAGGACACCCCGGCGCTGACCCAGCCGCTGATGTACAAGAAGATCGCCCAGCACCCGGGCACCCGCAAGCTGTACGCCGACAAGCTGGCCGCGCAAGGCACCATCGCGCTCGACGCCGGCGACAAGATGGTTGCCGCCTTCCGCGACGCCATGGACGCCGGCAAGCACACGGTCGACCCGGTCATCTCGAACTTCAAGAACAAGTACGCCGTCGACTGGCTGCCGTTCCTGAACAAAAAGTGGACCGACAGCGCCGACACGGCGGTGCCGATGACCGAACTGAAACGCCTGGCCCAGCGCATCACCACGGTGCCGGAAGACTTCAAGGTCCACTCGTTGGTCGAAAAAGTACTGGCCGACCGCGCCTCGATGGGCCGCGGCGAGTCGAACCTCGACTGGGGCATGGGCGAACACCTGGCCTACGCTTCGCTGGTGTCGTCCGGCTACGCGATCCGCCTGACCGGCCAGGACGCCGGTCGCGGTACCTTCGTGCACCGCCACGCGGTGCTGCACGACCAGAACCGCGAGCGCTGGGATGCCGGCAGTTATGTCCCGCTGTCGAATGTGTCGGAGGCCCAGGCGCCGTTCACGGTGATCGACTCGGTGCTGTCGGAAGAAGCGGTGCTCGCCTTCGAGTACGGCTATTCGACGGCCGAGCCGAACACGCTGACCATCTGGGAAGCGCAGTTCGGCGACTTCGCCAACGGCGCCCAGGTGGTGATCGACCAGTTCATCAGCTCCGGCGAAGTGAAGTGGGGCCGCGCTTCCGGCCTGGTGATGATGCTGCCGCACGGTTATGAAGGCCAGGGTCCCGAGCACTCGTCGGCCCGTCCCGAGCGTTTCCTGCAACTGTGCGCCGACAACAACATGCAAGTGGTGCAACCGACGACGTCGGCGCAGATCTTCCACCTGCTGCGCCGCCAGATGGTGCGCCAGTTCAGGAAGCCCTTGGTCATCATGACGCCGAAGTCGCTGTTGCGTAACAAGGACGCCGGTTCCGCCTTGACCGATCTGGCCAAGGGCGCCTTCCAGACCGTGATCGGCGAAGTCGACGACAAGGTCGAGGCGAAGAAAGTCAAGCGCGTCATCGCCTGCTCCGGCAAGGTCTATTACGACTTGGTCAACGCCCGCAAGACGCGCGGCCTGACTGACGTCGCCATCATCCGTGTCGAGCAGCTGTATCCGTTCCCGCACAAGTCGTTTGCAGCCGAACTGAAGAAGTTCCCGAATGCGACCGAGCTGGTATGGACCCAGGACGAGCCGCAGAACCAGGGGCCGTGGTTCCAAATCCAGCACAACATCTTCGAGAGCCTGGAGTCAGGCCAGCGCCTGGCCTATGCGGGCCGGCCCGCTTCGGCGTCGCCGGCAGTCGGTTACTACGACAAGCACTACGCGCAGCAGAAGGAATTGCTGGAAACGGCATTCTCGAAACTCAAGGGTTTTATCTTGACCAAATAGGTCCGGGTGGTGAGCCGCGCCAATTGCGCGATACAGCAATGACGCGGCGCCCCGCCACAGGCGGGGCGCCGAAAAAACAAGATACGGAGTTCTACATGGCACAAATTGAAGTCAAGGTTCCACAACTGTCGGAGTCGGTAGCGGAAGCGACCATGCTTTCATGGCACAAGAAAGTCGGCGAGCCGGTGGCGCGCGACGAAAACCTGATCGACATCGAAACCGATAAAGTGGTTCTTGAACTGCCGGCGCCAGCCGCGGGCGTGATCGTCCAGATCATCAAGGGCGACGGCACCACCGTGGTTGCCGGCGAAGTGATCGCCATCATCGATACCGAAGCATCTGCCATGGTCAGCCCGATCCCGATTTCGGCAGTGGCTACGCCAAACGCACCGGTCGCCGGCGTCGCAAGCGCTGCCGCGCCCGCGGGCACCAAGGGCGACGTTGCCATGCCGGCCGCCGCCAAGATACTGGCCGATAACGCCATGAGTACCAGTCAGGTCGCCGGCACCGGCAGGGACGGCCGCGTCACCAAGGGCGACGTGCTGGACGCGCTGTCGTCGGCCGCAAAGCCTGCGCCGGTTGCGCCGATGGCACTGGTTACCGCACCGGCGAAACCGGCGCTGCAGCAGATCCAGGCGCCGGCGATGGCCAGCCTGGGCGATCGTCCGGAAGAGCGCGTGCCGATGAGCCGCCTGCGCGCCCGCATCGCCGAGCGCCTGGTGATGTCGCAGTCGACCAACGCGATCCTGACAACGTTCAATGAAGTGAACATGCAGCCGGTGATCGACCTGCGCAACAAGTACAAGGACAGGTTCGAGAAAGAGCACGGCGTCAAGCTCGGCTTCATGTCGTTCTTCGTCAAGGCGGCCGTCGCCGCCCTCAAGAAGTACCCTGTCATCAACGCGTCGGTCGACGGCAACGACATCGTCTACCACGGCTACTTCGACATCGGCATCGCGGTCGGTTCGCCGCGCGGCTTGGTGGTGCCGATCCTGCGCAACGCCGACCAGATGTCGATTGCCGACATCGAAAAGAAAATCGGCGAATTCGGCGCCAAGGCCAAGGAAGGCAAGCTGACCATGGAAGACCTGACCGGCGGCACCTTCTCGATCTCGAACGGCGGCATTTTCGGCTCGATGCTGTCGACCCCGATCATCAACCCGCCGCAGGCGGCCATCCTCGGCGTGCACGCCACCAAGGACCGCGCTGTCGTCGAAAACGGCGTTGTCGTGGTGCGTCCGATGAATTACCTGGCGATGTCGTACGACCACCGCATCATCGACGGCCGCGAAGCCGTCTTGGGCCTGGTCGCGATGAAGGAAACGCTGGAAGATCCATCGCGCCTGCTGCTCGACCTGTAACATGAGGCGATGCGCCGAACCGAAACCGGCGCGCTGACGGCAAGCGCGTGCCAACTGTGTTTTTTGAGAGGTAGTCGTCATGAATGTCTCCGATGAAATCAAACGTTTGCACGAATTGCACCAGGCCGGCGCGCTGACGGACGCCGAATTCGAACGCGCCAAGGCCAAGGTGCTCGACAGCGTCGTCAATTTGGAGAAGCAGTCCGGCCCAGGCGCCGGCAGTGGCAATGGCAATGGCGACTTCGCCAGCGAAATCGGCGCGCTGCGCCGTTCGCGCAGCGACCGCTGGCTGGGCGGCGTCTGCGGAGGGCTGGGCAAAGCCTCCGGCATGGAAGCGTGGATCTGGCGGCTGGTGTTTGCGCTGTTTACGCTCACGTTCGGTTTCGGCCTGCTGATCTATCTGCTGATGTGGATTTTCGTCCCTGAAGAATAAAACTAGGAATATCAAACAATGAGCACTGCCAAGCAATTTGACGTTGTCGTCATCGGCGCCGGTCCCGGCGGCTACATCGCCGCCATCCGCGCCGCGCAACTGGGGTTTTCGGTCGCCTGCATCGATGAATGGTCGAACGACAAGGGCGGCCCGGCGCCGGGCGGCACCTGCACCAATGTCGGCTGCATTCCATCGAAAGCGATGCTGCAATCGTCGGAAAATTTCGAGCACGTCGGCCACAGCTTCAAGGACCACGGCATCGACGTCGCCGGTTTGACCCTGAACCTGCCGCAAATGTTGAAGCGCAAGGACGGCGTCGTCAAACAGAACAACGACGGCATCCTGTACCTGTTCAAGAAAAACAAGGTCAGCTTCTTCCACGGCCGCGGCGCTTTTGCCGGCACGCTTGATGGCAGCTACAGCTACAGCATCAGCGTCAGCGGCGCCGATGCCGACACCTTGAGCGCGAAGCACGTCATCGTCGCCACCGGCTCCAACGCCCGCGAACTGGCGGGCGCGCCGTTCGATGAAAAGCTTATCTTGTCGAACACCGGCGCGCTGGCGATCAAGGCGGTGCCGGCGAAACTGGGCGTCATCGGCGCCGGCGTCATCGGCCTCGAAATGGGCAGTGTATGGCGCCGGCTCGGTGCCGACGTCACCATTCTCGAAGGCCTGCCGATGTTTCTTGGCGCGGTCGACGAGCAGATCGCCAAGGAAGCGCACAAGCTGTTTATCAAGCAGGGCCTGAAAATCAGCCTGGGCTGCAAGATCGGCCAGATCACGCCAAACGGCGAACAGGTCACGGTGGAGTATATCGACGCCGCGGGCGCCGCTATGACCGCCGTGTTCGACAAGCTGATCATCTCGATCGGCCGGGTGCCGAACACCAACGGCCTCAATGCCGACAGCGTTGGCCTGAAGTTAGATGAGCGCGGCTTCGTCGTCGTCGACGACGACTGCAAGACCAGCCTGCCGAACGTGTGGGCGGTGGGCGACGTCGTGCGCGGCCCGATGTTGGCGCACAAGGCCGAGGAAGAGGGCGTGGCGGTTGCCGAGCGCATCGCCGGCCAGCACGGCCACGTCAATTTCAACACCGTGCCGTGGGTGATCTACACCGCGCCCGAAATCGCCTGGGTCGGACAGACCGAGCAGCAGCTGAAAGCTGCCGGCGTGGCCTACAAGGCGGGAACTTTCCCGTTCATGGCAAACGGCCGCGCGCGCGCGCTGGGCGACACGTCCGGCATGGTCAAGGTGCTGGCCGATGCCACCAGCGACGAGATCCTCGGCGTGCACATGGTCGGCCCGATGGTTTCCGAGCTCATCTCCGAAGCCGTCGTGGCGATGGAATTTCGTGCTTCGGCCGAAGACATCGCGCGCATCTGCCACGCTCATCCGTCGCTGTCGGAGTCGACCAAGGAAGCCGCGCTGGCAGTCGACAAGCGCTCGCTCAATTTCTGATGGTCCCCCACCGGGCCGGCGTCCTGCCGGCCCGGATTGCATGGTTTGCGTCCCCAATGAATGTCCAAGAGTTCTATCAGCACGCGCTCGCCGAGCGCGGCTTTCAATCCGACGCGGCCCAGCAGCGCGCGGTCGACCGGCTGCAGCAGGCTTACGAGGAGTGGACCGGCTACAAGTCGCGCCGTTCGTCGTCCTTGCGGCGCCTGGTCCTGCGTCCCGACGTGCCGCGCGGCGTTTACCTGTGGGGTGGGGTAGGGCGCGGCAAGTCGTTTCTGATGGACAGCTTCTATTCGGTGGTGCCGCTGGTGCGCAAGACGCGCGTGCATTTCCACGAGTTCATGCGCGGTGTGCACCGCCAGCTCGATGACCTCAAGGGCGTCGCCGATCCGCTCGACGAAGTGGCGCGCCGCATCGCCAAGAAGTACCGCCTGATCTGCTTTGACGAATTCCACGTCTCCGACATCGCCGACGCGATGATCCTGTACAACCTGCTCAAGCCCTTGTTCGATCACGGCGTCTCGTTCATCATGACGTCAAACTACGATCCGGACCTGCTGTACCCGGACGGCCTGCACCGCGACCGCATGCTGCCGACCATCGCGCTGCTGAAAGACAAGCTCGACGTGCTCAACGTCGACGCTGGCGTCGACTACCGCAAGCGCGCGCTCGAGCAAGTCGACAGCTACTACACGCCGCTCGGCGCTAAAGCCGACCAGGGGCTGCGCACCGCCTACGCCAGGATCGCGGAAACCGCCGACGAAGACCCGCGCGTGCGTATCGAGGAGCGCGAGATCCGCGCCCTGCGCCGCGCCGGCGGCATCATCTGGTTCGATTTCGCTACCCTTTGCGGCGGCCCGCGTTCGCAGAACGACTACCTCGAAATCGCCAGCCGCTTCCATACCGTGGTGCTGTCGTCGATTCCGGCGATGTCGGCCGCGCAGTCGTCCGAGGCGCGCCGCTTCACCTGGCTGATCGACGTTTTCTACGACAACAAGGTCAAGCTGCTGATGTCGGCCGAAGTGGTGCCCGAGGCGCTCTACACCGAAGGCATGCTGGCCATCGAGTTCCAGCGCACCGTCTCGCGTATCATTGAAATGCAGTCGCGCGAGTACATGGAAGCGGAACGCCGCAGCGCCGCCGAAGCCATCGCTTGAATTTGTCGACCGTTGGCGCCTCCCAAAAAGGAATTACAACCATGATCATCCTGTATTCACACCTGCGGCGGCGGGCCCTGGCCGCGGCGCTGCTGGCGGCGCTGGCCGGATGCGGCGCCGTCACATTGCAGCCGCTTGACGCGACCGTGACGAAATCGGAATCGGTGGCCGATGCAGAGCGCAAGCTGGTGCAGACGGCGCGCGACAGGGCACAGGCCGAGGCCGCGTTCGCCGCCAGCGAGCAGGTTTGCCACGCCAAGTTTTTTGTCAATAACTGCCTCGACAAGGCGCGCGAGAAGCGCCGCGACGCCCTGGTCGGCTTGCGCGCGATCGAGGTCGAAGCCGATCGTTTCAAGCGCCAGGCGAAGGTCGATGAGCGCGACCGCGACCTGGCCAAGGCGGAGGCAGACTTTCAGGCGGAGGAAGCGAGGATGGCCGCCACGCCACTGCCAGTGGGCGCGCAGGAGCCGGGTCCCGCGCTCTCTACGGCGCCGAAACCGGCGGTGGCGCGCAATCGCGCCGCCGGGCAGGCCGCCAAACTGAAACAGCGCGATGCCGACGATCAGGCCGGCGCCGCCAAGCGCGCTGCCAACGTGCAGGCCTTCGAAAAGCGCAAGCGCAATTCGGCGCAGCGGCAGAAGGAAATCGCGGAGAAAAAAAAGCAGAGGGTGAGCGAAGCGGAGGGGCAGTAATCGTAACGTCGTCCTCGCGCACGCGGGGACCCCATTTCGTGAAACAATCGAAAAAGGTTGTGTCGATATACGTCAACGGGTCTCGCAGCTAATGAGGTCCCGGGGGGCTCCGCGTTCGCGAGGACGACGAGGTTCGTTAAGCGCTCTTTCCAACGCGAACGTTAGCCTTAAACCGCCCGCCCCATCTTCTGCACCGTGTAATTCGGCACATCCTTCGGCGGCTTTACCAGCTTGACGATTGCCATCGTGCAGTTGCCGCCCTTGCCCTGGGCGCGCTCGGCGGCCTTGTCGATCAGCAGCCCGGACGCCTGGCGCGGCGCGTTCCGGGCGAGGACGGCGCCGAGCTCGGCGTCGGTGAAAAAATGCCACAAGCCGTCCGAACACAACAGGAAAGAATCGCCCGCATCGAGTCTCTCGTGGCTGCCGATGGCAACGAACGGTTCCTTGCGGCTGTTGCCCAGCACGTTCACCAGCAGCTTCGAATGACGGTGGTTGTGCGCCGTTTCGGGCGGCAGTTTGTCGGTTTCCATCAGGTAATCGATGTACGTCGCGTCGCTGGTGCGCGACTTGCACTCGCCGTTCTGGAAACGGTACAGGCGCGAATCGCCGACGTGCGCCCACACCCCCTGACCGCCCGGGGTGATGATCAGGGCGGCGAAGGTGGCGTGCGGCTCGGTCTGGGTTGCGACCCCGTTCATCTTGATGACGAGATGGGTTTCGTGGACGATTTCGCGCAGCAGGTTCGATAACCGTTCGATGCCCGGGTTGTCGCCGGGCTTGAATTCGTCGAACAGTTGCTTGGCCGTGTGCAGTACCTGCTCGGACGCGTTGGCGCCGACGGCCAGCACCGCCATCATGTAGCCGGGCGCGCGGGCGCCGGTGAACAGGGCGGTGCGGTCATTTTGTTGGGGCCGGTTACCGATGTGCTGGGCCGTGCCGGCTTCGATCTTGTATGAATTCATCACTACGCTTTTTAATCTATGTTGGCGGCAACGTCGCGGTAGATTAAACTATGCCCTGGCACCACAAAATGTTGCAAGCAGATACTATTACTGTGCGACACCATTTTTTGATTGTATGCGGTTCGGCCGCTGCCAATCGAAAGTATTTGTAATTATCTGTTGGGAACAGCAAAAATGATCGATGACCAAACCATCCAGCGGCGGCTGATCGAACTTGACGTGGAACACCGCGATCTCGATGCGGTCATAGACTTGCTGACTTTAGACGGTCATCACGACCAATTGCAGCTGCGCCGGCTGAAAAAGCGCAAACTGCAGTTGAAGGACCATATCACCCTGTTGAAAATGCAATTGGTGCCGGATGTTCCGGCCTGATCCGTCTTCGCTTCACTGAAATGCCAATTTGACCGATTCCATCCAGGCGCCTGGCGACAATGTCGACGCCGCCGACCCGCTCATCGCGCCAGTCGGCAAATTCGACGCCGAGATCGACCGCCTGTTCAGTGCCAGCGGCCCGCTCGCGCCCGCGGTCGGCAGTTTCAGCCCGCGCCGCTCGCAAACCGAAATGGCCAAGGCGATTGCCCAGGCCATCGCCGGCCAGGAAACACTCATTGCCGAAGCCGGCACCGGCACCGGCAAGACCTTCGCCTACTTGGTGCCGGCGCTGCTATGGGGCGGCAAGACCATCGTCTCGACCGGCACCAAGAATTTGCAAGATCAGTTGTTCCTGCGCGACATCCCGACCGTGCGGGCCGCCTTGCGCGCCCCGGTTTCGGTGGCGCTGCTCAAGGGCCGCTCGAACTACGTCTGCCACTATCACCTCGAGCGCACCATGCAGAATGGGCGCATGACGTCGCGCGACGACATCGGCCACCTGCGCGAAATCTCCCGCTTCATCAAGATGACAAATTCCGGCGACAAGGCGGAACTGGCGAAGGTGCCGGAAAACGCGACAATCTGGAACCTGGTCACTTCCACCCGCGACACCTGCATGGGCGCCGAGTGCCAGTACTACCAGGACTGTTTCGTCATGAAGGCGCGCCGCGAAGCGCAGCAAGCCGACGTGGTCGTGGTCAACCATCACCTGTTTTTCGCCGACGTCGCGCTCAAGGACACCGGGGTGGCTGAGCTGCTGCCGTCGGCCAACACCATCATCTTCGACGAAGCCCACCAGCTGCCCGACACCGCCACCCTGTTCTTCGGCCAGACGGTGTCGACCTCGCAGATCCTCGAGCTGTGCCGCGACGTGCTGGCCGAAGGCCTAGCGCACGCGCGCGGTGGCGTCGACTGGGCCAAGGTCGTGACCGTGGTCGAAAAAGCGGCGCGCGATTTGCGGCTGACGTTCCCGCAAGACGTGGTGCGCATGTCGCTGGCGCAGATCACGCCGTCGTCCGACTTTTTTCCGGCGCTGGCCACGCTCAAGGAGCAGTTGGCGGCGATGGTCGAGGTGCTGGAAGACCAGGCCGCGCGCGCCGAAACGATCGAGCAGGTGCGCGTGCGGGCGGTCGAACTGGCCGCGGCGCTGGACGGCTGGACCGCCGCCGGCAAGGGCAAGCTGGCCGAGGGCAAGGAATTCGATGACGCGGTGCTGTGGGTCGAGGCGTTCTCGTCGTCGCTGCAGCTGCACAAGACGCCGCTGTCGATCGCGCCGATCTTCAACAATCAGCGCGAAGGCACGCCGCGCACCTGGATTTTTACGTCTGCCACGTTGGCGGTAAAAAACGACTTCAAGCATTTCTCCGACCAGATGGGACTGGGCGGCGAGCCGGCCAAGACCTGGCCAAGCCCGTTCGACTACGAGCAGCAAGGTTTGCTGTACGTGCCGACCGGCCTGCCCGACCCGAACGCGATGGGTTACACCGACGCCGTCGTCGACTGCGCCTTGCCGGTGATCGAAGCGGCCGGCGGGCGCACCTTCTTCCTGTGCACCACGATTCGCGCCGTCAAGCACGTCGCCGAAAGGCTGCGCCAGGAGTTTGCCGACCGCGGCCTTGAGTACCCGCTGTTCGTCCAGGGCGAGCGCGGGCGCACCGAACTGCTCGACTCGTTCCGCAGCGCCGGCAACGCGGTGCTGGTGGGCAGCCAGAGCTTTTGGGAAGGCGTCGACGTGCGCGGCGACGCCTTGTCGCTGGTGATCATCGACAAACTGCCGTTCGCCCCGCCGGACGATCCGGTGCTGGCGGCGCGCATCGACGTCATGGAAAAGCAGGGCAAGAACGGCTTCATGCACCACACGCTGCCCGAAGCGATCATCAATCTGAAGCAGGGCGCCGGACGCCTGATCCGCGACGAGACCGACCGCGGCGTGCTGATGATTTGCGATCCGCGCCTGATCTCGAAATCGTATGGCAAGCGGGTGTGGCAAAGCCTGCCGCCGTTCAAGCGCACCCGCTTGCAGGCCGACGTCATCGCCTTCTTCAAACCGCCTGCGGCCGACTAGGGGTCTGACCCCGGCTAGCGGTGGGGCATGCGTGTCGATGAGCTTGGCCTGATTATCACGGCACGATCACAACCTTCCCTGTCACCTTGCGCGCCGCCATGTCATTGAGCGCCCTGGCCGTGTCTTCCAGCGCATAACGCCCGGAGATGCGCGGCCTGATCTTGCCCTCACTTAGCCAGCCAAGCAGCTGGCGCATCGCCGCCATGTTGGCCTTCGGCTCGCGTTTGGCGAACTCGCCCCAGAACACGCCGATCAGCGAAGCGCCTTTCAACAGCATCAGGTTGAGCGGCAGTTTCGGGATTTCGCCGTTGGCAAACCCCACCACCAAGTAGCGCCCGCGCCAGCCGATCGCGCGAAACGCCGCTTCCGTGTAGGCGCCGCCAACCGGGTCGTAGATCACATCCGGGCCGTTGCCGCCGGTGGCCGCCTTGATTGCCTCGCGCAGGTTTTCGGTGGTGTAGTTGATGGTGGCGTCGGCGCCGTGTTCGCGGCATACGGCCAGCTTGTCGTCGGTCGAAGCGGCGGCGATCACGCGCGCGCCGAGCGCCTTGCCGATGTCGATCGCGGCCAGCCCGACCCCGCCGGCCGCACCCAGCACCAGCATCGTCTCGCCCGGCATCAAAGCGGCGCGGTCGACGATGGCGTGGTGCGACGTGCCGTAGGTGAGGGTAATGGCGGCAGCGATGTCGAACGCCATCCCGGGCGGCATCGGCATTACCGCCTGCGCCTGTGCCACCACCTGCTGGGCAAAGCCGCCCTGGGCAGTGAAGGCGATCACCTGGTCACCGATCTTGATGCCCGCCACGCCGGCGCCGACTGCCTTGATGACGCCGGAAATTTCGCTGCCTGGCGTGAACGGCAATTCCGGCCTGACCTGGTACTTGCCCTCGATAATGAGGACGTCGGGGAAGTTGACCCCGGCCGCCTTGACGTCGATCACCACCTGGCCCGGTCCCGCCACCAGGTCAGGCAACTCCTGCACTTCCAGGCTGTCGGGCAGCCCCCACGCTTTGCATACTACCGCTTTCATTGCCGTCTCCGTCATGGTTGCTTTTAAAATAGTACGACCGTTTGATTTTAAGATTATGCCCGAAGTGTATGGCGCCAGCCATCGCCGATGAGCTGAGGGCGCGTTTGCGAAAACGCAAAGCGGTAAAAGTCGAGCTTGTTACAGTCTTGGTGGCGAGCGCGCGATGTTGACTTTTGTACATCGGGAGGGTGGAAATGGCAATCCGTTACGGCTGTTTCTTCAGCTATGCACATGGCCGCCGGGACTTGATGATGAACAAGTTCACCACCGAGCTGGCCGAATCCCTGCGTTGCTATCTCGAACCCTATTTTAACGACGAGGACGAGCTGTTCATCGACCGCGAACAGCTCGGCGGCGGCGACGACATCGACCACAAGATCGCCCGCGCGATGTGCGAAAGCGTCGCCATGATCATGATCTATACGCCGAAATACGAGGCCCACCTCTTCACCCGGCGCGAACATGCGGCAATGAAGTTGATCGAAGCCGAGCGCAGCACGTGGTATGCGATGCCGAGCCACCTGATCATCCCGGTCATCCTGACCCACCACCCGGACCACCTGCCGCCGCAAATTACCAGTTCCATGTACGTGGATTTCTCGCGCTTCACGATGGCCACCACCGACATGAAGTCCAATCTCGACTTTATCCCGGATATCAAAAAAATCGCCACTCGCATTGCCCAGCATTACGTGTGTCAAAAGAACCATACGCCGGCTAGTCACAACTGCAACCAATTTGTACTTCCCGCTGTCACACCGGAATGGCGTGAAAAGCCGGAAGTTTCGTTCCCAAAAATATAAGGAGTTCTATGGAAATTAACCGAATTACACTGCCGCCGATAACCGCTCCCGGCGACGTGACCACCTTCTATTCATTCGAGAGTGGAACGGCGCGCAGTGTCGCGCTGTCGAACATGGCGATGCTGCTCGCGGGGCGACAAAATGCCACCGTGCCAGTACTCATGATCGATTGGGATACCGAAGCACCCGGCCTGCACCATTTCTTCGAGCAGCCGGGGCAGACGCAAGGGAAACGGCCAGGCGTGCTCGAGTATTTCGAGGCCTGCCGCGAGCATCTGCACCTGGTGCAGCGCACCGCCCCTGGACTCGACGACGCCGCTCTTGCCATCCGGGTCCTCGAAGCGGTTGACTGGGAACCGTACGTCGAGCGGGTCGACCAGAGCCGTCCGTTGTACCTGATGCGCGCCGGCTGCTTCGACAGCAGCTATGGCGAACGGGCCGACCGGATGGACTGGGACAGCCTGTTTGCCGCCTGCCCGGCGTTTTTCCGCTGCTTCGGCGAACACCTGGCGCGCCAGTTCCGCCATGTGCTGATCGATGCGCGCAGTGGCCGCTCGGCCGCCGTCAGCATCTGCACCACGCTGCTGCCGCGCAAGCTGGTGGCGCTGTTTACGCCCAACCAACGCAGCCTCGAAGGCCTGGCCGGGGTGGTCAACCGCGCCATTGAATACCGTTGCAGCCACGAAGATGAACAGCGGCCGCTGCTGGTCTACCCGCTGCCGTGCTCGGTCGACAGCGCCGACTGCGGGCGCCGCCTGCAATGGCGCCGCGGCGACCCGCACAAAGGCGTCGGCGGTTACCAGCCGGTGCTCGAAAAACTGCTGCGCCAGACCTATGGCATGGCGCAGATATCGCTCGACGGCTATTTCGACGAAGTGCAGCTGCAGCAGACCAGCGCGATGTCCAGTGGCGACCATTTGACGGCCTGCCCGGAACGCGGAGGCGATCGCTTTTCACTGACGCGCACCTTTGAAATCCTGCTCGACTGGGTTGCTGACGGTCATTTTCCATGGCAATCGCGCGCCGAGATCGCGCTGCTGTCGAACATCGCCGCGGCCCGGGCGCTGTCGATCGACGGCATCGCGACGGCGGTGTCGATGCCGCTTGCGGCCGACCTCCTGCGGCTTGGCGAGCTGTACCGGCTGCAGGGCCGTTACCGGCAGGCCGAGCAATGTTTCGAGGAAAGCGTCACCTTGCGCGAGTGCCTGCTCGGCATTGATCATGCCGACACCCGCGCCAGCCGCGCCGGCCTGGCCGGTCTGCTGCGCGAGAACGGCAAGCCGGACGAAGCGAGTCTCCTTTACGCGCTGCTGGCCGGCGACTGCCGGCGCCTGCTTGGCGCCGACCATCCCGAAACGCTCGGCGTGCTGGCCGGGATGGCCGCTACGCTGGCCGACTTGCGAACATTCCCCCAGGCGCTGGCCTTGCACGGGGAAGTCACCGAGGCGTGGGAGCGGCTGGTCGGTCCCAACCACGTCCAGTTCCTGACCAGCCTTGCCGAGCAGGCCGGCACGCAGGCGCGCTCCGGCGAGCTGAGCCGGGCCCGTTATGGCTATGAACGGGTGCTCGAAGGGCGACAGCGCCTGCTCGGCACCGAACACGAGGACACTTTGCGCTGCACCGAGCAGCTAGCCACGCTGCTGTGCGAGCTGGGCGATCTCGGCAATGCCCGCAAATTGCAGGACGAAGTGGTACTGGCGCGCGAGCGGCATGTCGGCGCCGACCACGTCGATACGGTGCGCTCGCGCGAATCCCTGGCCGAAATCGTCGCCACGCTGGGCGACCTGGACGCCGTGCGCACCATCCAGGAGACGCTGGCCGGGTCGCGCGAACGGCGGCTCGGCGCCGAGCATCCTGAAACGCTGAGCATCAAGCTGCGGCTGGCGACGACGCTCGGCGAGCAGGGCGACCTGGAAGCGGCGCGCCGCATCCAGCAGCACGTCGTCAACCAGCAGGAGCGGATGTACGGAATGGACGATTTCGAGACGCTGCGCAGCAAGAAAATGCTGGCCGCTACTTTGTCGAGCCAGGGCAATGCCGATGCCGCGCGCCAACTGGTCGAGACCGTCCGCCTGGGCACCAACCGGCTGCGCAACATGGGCGGCATGGCCTCCGGCCCGCACGAGTCGGACTTCGGAACGGTCGGCTTGAAGGCGGCGATCCTCGAAGCGCGCGGCGGCAATGGCGACCCCGACACGCTCGACCATAAGCTGGCCCAGCTGCAGCAGTTGATCGACAACCAGAGTCCGCGCGAGGCGCGCGCGCTGGCCGACAGCCTGCGCGCAATGGTGCTGCAGCCGTGCGTTGCGCATCCCCTGCGGCGGCGCGGCGTGGCAATGATCAAGCAGGTCTATGAACAGGAGGGCGACCTCGGTGCGCTGGTGGCCTTTTTGAAGGCCGAATTGACGTCGGTGAGCGGGGCGCTGATCAATGCAGTCGGCGGCAAGACAGCAGTCGCCCAACAAGCCGATGCGTCAGGTTAAATCAGCCGACCACCAGCTGCGCCAGCTTGGGACCGAAGTCGGCTCTGCCGTTGGCAGAGCCGACTTCGGCCATTGGCACAAGCAATTTTCTGCAAAGGGGAATCGGCGCCATTTTGCCCCCGCTGTCGGCGCTGCGACGAATGTTTTCCGCCACCCGCCGATGTGGGCTTCGGTTGGGGTAAAATTGCTGCATGAGAATACTAATCAGCAATGACGACGGCTATCTCGCCCCCGGTATCAACGCCTTGGCCGAAGCGCTCGCCCTTGTCGCCGAGATCGTGGTGGTTGCGCCCGACAGCAACCGTTCGGGCGCGTCGAATTCTCTGTCGTTGGACCGGCCGTTGTCAGTCCAGCGAGCCGCCAACGGCTTTTACTTCGTCAACGGTACGCCGACCGACTGCGTCCACGTGGCGCTCACCGGCATGCTCGACTACCGTCCGGATCTGGTGGTGTCGGGCATCAACAACGGCCCCAACATGGGTGACGACACCTTGTATTCCGGCACCGTCGCGGCCGCCACCGAAGGCTACCTGTTCGGCATTCCCGCGATCGCTTTTTCACAGGCCGAGCACGGCTGGACCAACCTCGACGCCGCCGCCCGCGTTGCCCGCGACCTGGTGCTGCGCCGCTTCGACGAGCTCGCCTCGCCCTATCTGCTGAACGTCAACATCCCCAATTTGCCGTACGAGCGTCTCGGCGCCATCACCGCTACCCGGCTCGGCCGGCGCCACCAGGCCGAGCCGGTGATCCGCGCCCTCGACCCGCGCGGGCGCGAGATTTTCTGGATCGGCCCGCCCGGCGCTACTCTTGACGCCGGCGAAGGCACCGATTTCCATGCGGCCGCGCATGGCCTGGTATCGGTGACTCCCTTGCAGGTGGACCTTACCCACAAGACCCAGCTCGCCGCGCTGGCACGGGGCCTCGCATGAAAGACCGGTTCGGCGCCGCGAAGAACAGCAATTTTCCCTTGCCGCTGTCGTCGCTGACCCGGCCGGCCGAACGCAACAAGGCATCGTTTTCAACCGCAGGCGTGGCCACGCCGCAAACTGCGACGCAGAACGCGGCGCAGTCCGTGCCAAGCCCGGCGCCGCACCGCGCTGCGTACCCCGGACAAAAAACCGGCGCCGCGCCGTCGAAGTCGCACAGCGAGGCCATGCAGCGGGCTCAGCCGGCAGCGCCGATCCCGCCGCGGCCCGATCTGATGGTGTCGGAAGCGATCCGGCGCGCGATGGTGGCGCGGGTGGCCAAACAGGGCGTGCAGGACCCGGTGGTGCTGGCCGCGCTGGAAAGCGTGCCGCGCCACATGTTCATCGAGCCGGCGATGTCGGCCCAGGCCTACGTTGACGCCTCGCTGCCGATCGGCCATCACCAGACTATTTCCCAGCCGTACATCGTGGCCCGGATGATCGAAGTGATGCTCAATGGCGGCAAATTCGGCGGCAAACTCGGCCGCGTGCTCGAGATCGGCACCGGCTGCGGCTACCAGGCCGCAGTGCTCGCCCGCGTGGCCCAGGAAGTGTATTCGATCGAGCGGATCAAGCCGCTGCACGAGCTCGCCAAGTCCAACTTGCGGCCGTTGCGCATTTCAAACCTGCGCTTGCAGTACGGAGATGGTATGCTTGGCCTGCCGCAGGTTGCCCCTTTCGACGGCATCATCTTGGCTGCGGCCGGCCTCGAGGTGCCGCGGGCACTGCTCGAACAACTCGCCATCGGCGGCCGCTTGGTCGCGCCGGTGGGCGCACAGGTCCAACACCTGCAACTGATCACTCGCAGCGGCAAGGCGGAATGGACGAGTGAGACGCTCGAGGGCTGTCACTTTGTGCCACTGCGTCCCGGCATCGCCTAAGCCCTGCCCAAGATTGCCGACACCCTATACAATGAGAATGAAACAAACACGAATCCTAGCCCTGCTGACCATTGCCTTTGGATTGTTGAGTGCCTGCAGCACCGCGATCCGCCGCGCGCCGGTCATCGACCGCGTCGCCCCTCCCGTAGCAAGCCGCCCGTTAGCCCCTGCAGCAGATGATTCCAAAGAAGACGGCCGCGGCACCTACACCGTCAGGAAGGGCGACACGCTGCTGCGGATCGCGCTCGACCATGGCCAGAACTACCGCGACGTGGTGACCTGGAACAACCTCGTCAATCCAAACGACATCAAGGTCGACCAGGTCCTGCGGGTTGCCCCGCTCGACCATGTAGCCAGTACCGTGACCGCCCCAGTGAGCATGCCGGAAATCCGCCCATCGGCGTCGCCAGCGCCAAAGAAAATCGCGCCGCGCGGCGACAAGCGGGCGTCCACCGACACCGCGCTTGTCGAGCTGAAGAAGGACGACAATGCCAAAGGCGAGCGCGACGAATCGAAGATCGACAAGCCGGTCATCGTGGCGGCTGCGCCGTCGATCGGCGCCGGCAGCATCGTACGCGCCGACGACGACGAGAAGCTGAGCTGGATGTGGCCCTCGGACGGCAAGGTCGTCGCCACTTTCGATGAAGGCAAGAACAAGGGCATCGACATCGCCGGCAAGCCGGGCCAGCAAGTGATGGCGGCGGGCTCCGGAAAAGTCATGTATGCCGGCAGCGGCATCCGCGGTTATGGTAATCTAGTCATCGTCAAGCATAGCAACAGCTTGCTTTCGGCCTACGCCCACAACCGCAGCATTGTGGTGAAGGAAGGCCAGAACGTAAACAAGGGCCAGATGATCGCCGAAATGGGCGACTCCGACGCCGACTCGGTCAAGCTGCACTTCGAGATTCGCCAGCAGGGCAAACCGGTCGATCCATCCAGGTTCCTGCCAACCCGTTAAGCCCATGCCATGAAGCGTCCATGACACCGCATCCGCCACACCCGCTGGAAGACGATCCAGTTGCAGACGACTTCGCCGACGGACGGTTGGATGACGGCGCCATCGATCCGGAGGAGGAGGGCGAGGGTGCCAATCAAGGTCGCGATGGCCACGATGGTCATGCGGTGCCGGTCCCGGAGGTTGCACTGGCTAGTGTCGATGAACTGAAAAAAGTGCTGGCGGCCGAGTTGTCGACCGACACCACCCAGCACTATCTGAACCAGATCGGCACCCGGCCGCTGCTGACGGCGCCGCAGGAAGTGCATTTCGCCACCCTCGCCAAGGCCGGCGAGTTCAGCGCCCGCCAGACCATGATCGAACACAACCTGCGGCTGGTGGTGTCGATTGCCAAGCACTACATCAACCGCGGCGTCGTCTTGCTCGACATGATCGAGGAGGGCAATATCGGCCTGATGCGGGCAATCGACAAGTTCGAGCCGGAGCGCGGCTTTCGCTTTTCCACCTACGCCACCTGGTGGATTCGCCAGAGCATCGAGCGCGCCATCATGAACCAGGCCCGCACGGTGCGATTGCCGGTGCACATGGTGCGCGAACTGAACCAGGTGTTGCGCGCCAAGTACCACCTCGAAGCCCGGCATCACAACGGCAAGGACGCCACCGCTGAAGACATTGCCCACCTGGTCGGCCGCCCGGTCGAGGAAGTACAGGACATCCTGGCGCTGTCCGAGCACGCCACCTCGCTCGACGCCCCGCTCGACAACGATCCTCAATCGAGCCTGATGGACATGCTGCCGGGCGACGCCGACGACAGCCCCGACGCCCGGGCCGAACACCACGAAATGACGGTACTGGTGCGCGACTGGCTCACCAAGTTGCCCGACAAACAGCGCATCGTCGTGATGCGCCGCTTCGGCCTCGACAATGACGATCCGGCCACGCTCGAAACCTTGGCCGAGGAGATGGGCGTGACGCGCGAGCGGGTGCGCCAGATTCAGCAGGAGGCGCTCGTCAAGCTGAAGCGGGCCATGGCCGCCCGTGGCGTGGTGCGCGATTCCTTGCTATGATGCGCCCGGGCCGACCCGCCCGGTTCACACCTTTTCCCTTCCATTCCAGTTCACTGGCGCCGTTTGCGCCTGCGACCGTTTTTTTGCCACCCCTGCTGCCACCCCTTTGCCTACTCACATGCCAGATACCCAGATCGACATCAAATCCCTCGACATGGACGCCCGCGGCGTAGGTCACCTGGTCAATGAGGATGGGTCGCAGGGCAAGGTGGTGTTCGTCGAAGGCGCGCTGCCGGGAGAAACGGTCAGCTTCCTGACGTTCAAGAAAAAGAAGAACTGGGAAGCGGCCCGCATGACCGAACTGCACCACGCCACGCCGATGCGGGTGGTGCCGCAGTGTCGCCACTTCGACAACTGCGGCGGCTGTTCGATGCAGCACCTCGAGCCGTCGGCCCAGGTGGCGATGAAGCAGCGGGTGCTGGAAGATAATCTCTGGCATATCAGCAAGGTCAAATCGGAAAACATCATGCGCCCGATCTACGGGCCGACTTGGGGCTACCGCTACCGCGCCCGCCTGTCGGTGCGCCACGTTGCCAGGAAGGACGTGGTGCTGGTCGGCTTCCACGAAAAACGCTCCGGCTTCGTTGCCGACATGAGCACCTGCAAAATCCTGCCGCCGCATGTCGACGCCATGCTGTTGCCGCTGCGCGCGCTGATCAAGGCGCTGTCGATTTACGACCAGGTGCCGCAGATCGAAGTGGCGGTCGCCGAAACAGTCACTGCCATGGTGCTGCGCATCATGGCCCCGCTGTCAAGCGCCGACGAAATTCTGCTCAAGGCCTTCGCCGACCAATGGAACATCCAGTGGTGGCTGCAGAGCAAGGGGCCGGAAACGGCGGCGCCGTTTTACCCGCAGGACAAAGAACTGTTTTACTCGCTGCCCGAATTTAACGTGAAAATGCCGTTCAAGCCGGTCGATTTCACCCAGGTCAACCCGATGATCAACCGGGTGCTGGTGTCGACCGCGCTGCGCCTGCTCGACGTGCAACCACAGCACCGCGTGGCCGACCTGTTCTGCGGCCTTGGCAACTTTACTCTGCCGCTGGCCACCTTGTCAGCCGAAGTGGTCGGCATCGAGGGCAGCACCAGCCTGTCCGAGCGCGCGCGCGACAATGCGCTAGCAAACGGCCTGGCCGGCAAGACCAGCTTCCAGACGCGCAACCTGTTCGACGTCACTGTCGAGGATCTGGTCGCGCTGGGCAAGTTCGATCGCATGCTGATCGACCCGCCGCGCGACGGCGCGCACGCGCTGGCGCTGGCGCTGGCGGGCCTTGCCGCCAGCCGCCCCGACATGCTGCCGCAGCGCATCGTGTACGTGTCGTGCAGCCCGTCGACGCTGGCACGCGATGCCGGCATCCTGACCCATGACGCCGGTTACGTGCTCAAAAAAGCAGGGGTGGTGAACATGTTCCCGCACACGTCGCACGTCGAATCGATGGCGCTGTTCGAGCTGCCAAAGTAGGGACGTAAAAAAGCCGACCCGCGGGTCGGCTTTTTTACACGCGCCGCAACGATCAATCGCGGCTGCCGCCACCCAGGCCCAGCAGGGACAGCAGACTGGTAAAGATGTTGTACACGTCGAGGTAGATCGACAGCGTCGCGGTAATATAGTTGGTTTCGCCGCCGTTGATGATGCGCTGCACGTCATACAGGATGAAGGCCGAGAAAATACCGATTGCCATCACCGAGATCACAATCGACAGCGCCGACATGCCCAGGAAGATGTTGGCGACCGACGCCAGGATCAACACGATCACGCCAGCGAACAGCCACTTGCCCATCATCGAGAAGTCACGCTTCGACACCGTGGCGACGCTGGCCATCACCGCGAAAATGCAGGCGGTACCGCCGAAGGCGGTCATGATCAGGCTGCCGCCATTGCTGTAGCCGAGGGTATGGCGCAGCAGCGGCGTGAGCATCAGGCCCATGAAGAAGGTGAAGCCGAGCAGGAAAGCGACGCCGGCTGCCGAATCCTTGGTTTTTTGGATTGCGTAGATGAAGCCGAAAGCCACCGCCATGAAAACCATGAAGCCCATGAAGCCGGCCGGCATAGGCAGTTGCATCGACACGCCGACGGCAGCGCCGATGACAGTGGGAATCATCGACAACGCCAGCAACCAGTAGGTATTGCGCAGCACGCGATGGCGTACCGCCTGGCTGTCGATCGCAGGTTGGTAACTTTGTTGCATGGTTGGAATCATAGTGCCTCCGGTACGTGAATGAGGTTGGGGCCCGCTTAAAGAATAGCACGGCGCGCGAAAAGCGTTTACAAATGCCGAAATTGCCGGCAGGATTTTGCTGCGCCACTCTATCACCTCAATGGCCGCAAGTGCAATACCAGTCAGGTGGGGTGTTGTATGGTAAAATCAAAGGTTGATTGAGTTCTTTTTTTCTCGATTTAAACCTTTCTTTTTATTGGAGTTTTTACACATGGCAATCGAACGCACCCTGTCGATCATCAAACCAGATGCAGTGGCAAAAAACGTCATCGGCCAAATCTACAGCCGCTTCGAAGGCGCTGGCCTGAAGATCGTCGCTGCCCGCATGACCCAATTGTCGCGCGAACAGGCTGAAGGCTTTTACGCCGCCCACAAAGAGCGCGGCTTCTTCAAAGACCTGGTCGACTTCATGGTGTCCGGTCCAGTCATGATCCAAGCCCTCGAAGGCGAGAACGCAGTTGCCGTTCACCGCGACCTGATGGGCGCAACCGATCCGAAAAAAGCAGATAAAGGCACGATCCGCGCCGATTTCGCCGATTCGATCGACGCAAACGCAGTCCACGGTTCCGACGCTGTCGACGCCGCGGCAATCGAAATCGCTTACTTCTTCTCGAAGTAAGCGCATTTTAGGCAGTAAGGCACGCATCAAGAACCGCTCGCCGAGTACCTCGGGTCCTGCGAGCGGGGTTCGCATCTGCTTCGCACCTGCTTTGCATCCGCTTTTAAGTATCAAATTTAAGTATTGAAAACATCATGACGACTCTCACCAACTTGCTGGACTTCGATCCCGCGCAACTCGTCGCTTACTGCGCCGGCTTGGGTGAGAAGCCGTTCCGCGCCAAGCAGCTGCAGCGCTGGATCCACCAATTCGGCGCCGCCGACTTCGACAGCATGACGGACCTCGCCAAATCGCTGCGCGACAAGCTCAAAACGCGCGCCGAGATCCGCTCACCAAGCGTCATCAGCGACAATACATCGACGGACGGTACCCGCAAGTGGCTGGTTGACGTCGGCAACGGCAACGCCGTCGAAACCGTGTTCATCCCGGAAGAAAATCGTGGCACGTTGTGTATTTCGACGCAAGCTGGCTGCGCCGTCAATTGCCGCTTCTGTTCGACCGGCAAGCAGGGCTTCAACCGCAACCTCACCGTTTCCGAAATCATCGGCCAGCTGTGGATGGCCGAATTCGAGCTGCGCCGCACCAAGGGGATCGAACCCGGCCCGAAAGGCGAGCGCCAGATCACCAACGTGGTAATGATGGGCATGGGCGAGCCGCTGCTCAATTTCGAGCCGACCGTCACCGCCCTCAAGCTGATGCTCGACGACAACGCCTACGGCTTGTCGCGCCGCCGCGTCACCCTGTCGACCTCGGGCGTGGTGCCGATGATGGACAAACTGTCGCAGGAAGTGCCGGTGGCGCTGGCCGTGTCGCTGCATGCGTCGAACGATGCGCTGCGCGACGGTCTGGTGCCGCTGAATAAAAAGTACCCGTTGCGCGATTTGATGGCCGCCTGCAAGCGCTACCTCGCATTTGCTCCACGCGACTTCATCACGTTCGAATACTGCATGCTCGACGGCGTCAACGATACCGACGAACACGCGCGCGAACTGCTGGCGCTGGTGAACGACCCGGTGCTCGGCGTGTCGTGCAAGTTCAACCTGATTCCTTTCAATCCCTTTCCCGAGTCCGGCCTGCTGCGCTCGAAAAACCCCCGCATCAAGGGGTTTGCCCAGGTGCTGATGGACGGCGGCCTGGTCACCACCATCCGCAAGACGCGCGGCGACGACATCGATGCTGCCTGTGGCCAGCTGGCCGGCGAAGTGCAGGACCGCACCCGGGTGCAGGAGCGGATGGAAAAGATGGACGAATATAAGAAGAAATTCGGCGCCAACTTCGGCCGCATCGTGGAGATCGCTTCTTGAGCGCCGGCCGGGCAGGGCGTTTTGCCGCGCGGCTCGCGCCGTGCTTATTTGTGTTGGCGCTGGCCGGTTGCGCCGCGGTCGGCAAGGGTAGTGCTGCCAGCGCCGGTGGCGAACTGAAAACCGCCTCCGACCAGACGCCGGCCGAAAAGCGCGCCGGCATCCGGCTGCAGCTGGCGGTCGGCTATTTCCAGGACGGCAAGCTGGAAGTGGCGCTCGACGAAGTCAAGCAAGCCATCGCCATCAATCCGGACCTCGCCGATGCGTACGGCGTGCGGGCGCTGATCTATTCGCAAATGGGCGAAACGCGGCTGGCCGATGAAAACTATGTGCGCGCGTTGAAACTGGCGCCGCGCAATCCGGAACTGGCCAACAACTACGGCTCCTTCCTGTGCCAGAACGGCCGCGGCGCCCAGGGCATCGATTACTTCGACAGCGCGCTGAAGAACCCGACCTACCAGTCGCCCGTGAAGGCGTACCTGAACGCCGGCTCGTGCAGCCTGAAAATGAAGAACCTCGACGCCGCCGAGCGCTACCTGCTCGACGCCTTGCGCTACGAGCCCGATCATCCGGCTACCAACGCCAACTTGGCGCGGGTCTACCATGAACGGCGCAACTACCAGCGCGCCGGGTTTTTTATCAGCCGCGTCAAAGCCGCTGCCAAGCTTGACAACCTGCCGGCCGACGTGTTGTGGCTGGCGATGCGGATCGATCGCAAGCTCGGCGACAAGGCCTCCGAGGCCAGCCTGGCGACCTTGCTGCGCCGGCATCACCCGGGTTCGCCCGAGTATGCCGCCTTCCAACGCGGTGCATTTGATGAATGAAACAGGATCGACAATGAGTTCAGAGTGGGCACAACAGCCGGCACATCCCGATAATAACGGCGTGCCGGGCAGGACCTTGGCAGCGCAGCGCGAGGCGATGGGCTGGACCGTCGAACAGGTGGCCGACCAGCTCAAGCTGGCGGTGCGCCAGGTCGTCGCGCTCGAGGCGGGCGACTATGCGTCGCTGCCGGGGCCGGCCGTGGTGCGCGGTTTCGTGCGCGCCTACGCCAAGATCGTCAAGCTCGATCCGATCCCGCTGGTGGCCCTGATCGCGCTCGACGCCCCAGGCCCGACCGACGCCACCGGCACCACGCTGCGGCGCGACAAGCCGGCCTCGTTCTCGGAAGTGCGCTTTCCCAGTTACGGCAAGCGCGCCTCGCTGCCCTTGGTGCCGATCATTGCCGCGCTGGTAGTGGCTGGCGCCGCCGCTGCCGCCTGGCACTTCAACCTGATTCCCCATGGCCTGGTGCACGGCACCGAGACCGCTGCCGTGCTGCAGCCGAATGTGACGGTTGCGGCGCTGACCGCCGGCGCGTCCGCCGCCCCGGCGGTCGAAGTGGGCACGCTGCAAAACCAGGCGGTGCCGCTCATTTCGGTGCCGCCGCCAAGTGTCACCGCTGCCGGCGTGGTGCCTGCGTTGCCAGCCGCTGCCGCCGGCGCCAACGCGCTGGTGATCGTCGTGCGCGAAGATTCCTGGATCGCCCTCAATCGCGCCTCGGGCGCTCCGCTCATTTCGCGCCTGGTCAAGGCCGGCACCACCGAAGCGTTCGACGTCACCGAGCCGGTCACGCTGGTGGTGGGGAAACCTGGCGCCGTCAGCGCCACCTTGCGCGGCAACCCGGTGGTACTGCCGCCGACCGCCGGCAGCGCGGTTTCGCGCATCAACCTCAAGTAGCCGATTGCCGTTTATGTCTTTATCCAATTTTGCGATTCCTTCCGGCCCGCTGGCGCGGCGCCTCTCCCGCTCGGTACTGGTGGCGTACGGCGCGCGCCAGGTCCGGGTCGGCGGCGACGCGCCGGTCGTGGTGCAGTCGATGACCAACACCGATACCGCCGACGTCATCGGCACCGCCATTCAGGTCAAGGAGCTGGCACGCGCCGGCTCCGAACTGGTGCGCATCACGGTCGACAGGCCGGAAGCGGCCGCCGCCGTGCCGCTGATCCGCGAGCAGCTCGACAAGATGGAGATCGACGTCCCGCTGGTCGGTGATTTTCATTACAACGGCCACACCTTGCTGCGCGATTTCCCGGAATGCGCGCGGGCGTTGTCGAAGTACCGCATCAATCCAGGCAACGTCGGCCAGGGCGCCAAGCGCGACAGCCAGTTCGCCCAGATGATCGAAGTGGCGGCGCAGTACGACAAGCCGGTGCGCATCGGCGTCAACTGGGGCAGCCTCGACCAGTCGCTGCTGGCCCGCATCATGGACCAGAACGCCGCGCGTTCGCAGCCCTGGAGCGCGCAGGCGGTGATGTACGAAGCGTTGATCACGTCGGCCATCGACAACGCGCTGCGGGCCGAAGAGCTGGGTCTGGCGCGCGACCGGATCATCCTGTCGTGCAAGGTGTCCGGCGTGCAGGACCTGATCGCGGTGTACCGCGAACTGGCGCGCCGCTGCGACTATCCGCTGCATCTGGGCCTGACCGAAGCGGGCATGGGCAGCAAGGGCATCGTTGCGTCCACCGCGGCGCTGGCGGTGCTGCTGCAGGAAGGCATTGGCGACACCATCCGCATTTCGCTCACCCCCGAGCCGGGCGGCGACCGCACGAAGGAAGTCATCGTCGCGCAAGAAATCCTGCAGACCATGGGCCTGCGCAAGTTCGCCCCGATGGTGATCGCCTGCCCGGGCTGCGGGCGCACCACGTCGACCACGTTCCAGGAACTGGCCGACAACATTCAGACCTATCTGCGTGAGCAGATGCCGGAATGGAAGAAATCGTATCCCGGCGTCGAAGGCATGAACGTCGCCGTGATGGGCTGCATCGTCAACGGCCCCGGCGAATCGAAGCACGCCAACATTGGCATCAGCTTACCCGGTACCGGCGAATCGCCGTCCGCGCCGGTGTTCGTCGATGGCCAGAAAACAGTCACCCTGCGCGGCGAGAACATCGTCCAGGAATTCCAGGCGATCGTCCTGAAATACGTACAAACGAATTACGGTAAAAAATAAATGACTGAAACTAAGACGCCTGAAAAAATCGTCGGTGTCGCCGGGGTCTAGAGCGGCATGCCGCTCGCCGGCGCAACGCTGCCGGCTCGCAGGCCGGGATTTCCTGGCGACATTCTGAAATTACAGAACAACAGAAAACATTGAAGCGAATAGAGAGATGTCCGAGAACAAAAAAGCTGAGAAAATCGTCGCCGTTAAAGGAATGAACGACATTTTGCCGGCCGAAGCGCCGCTGTGGGAACTGCTCGAAAACACCACCGAGTCGATCCTGAAAAGTTATGGTTACCAGAAAATCGTCACCCCGATCCTGGAAGAAACCGGGCTGTTCGCGCGCGCCATCGGCGCCGTCACCGACATTGTCGAAAAGGAAATGTACTCGTTCACCGACTCGATGAACGGCGACTTGCTGACCTTGCGTCCCGAAGGCACCGCCGGCACCGTACGCGCCGTGCTCGAGCACAACCTGGCCTACGACGGTCCGAAACGGCTGTGGTACAAGGGCCCGATGTTCCGCCACGAGCGTCCGCAGCGCGGCCGCTACCGCCAGTTCTTCCAGTTCGGCGCCGAAGCGATTGGTTTCACCGGGCCCGACATCGACTGCGAGCTGATCATGATGTGCCGGCGGCTGTGGGATGACCTGGGGCTGGAAAACATCCGCCTCGAACTGAACTCGATCGGCGACGCCGGCGAGCGCCTGCGCCACCGCGCCGACCTGATCGCCTACTTCGAAGCGAACATCGACACGCTCGACGCCGAAGCCACGCGCCGGCTGCACACCAACCCGCTGCGCATCCTCGACACCAAGAACCCGGCGATGCAAGAACTGGTCAATGGTGCGCCGAAGCTGCTGGCCTACCTCGAAGGCGAATCGCTGGCGCATTTCGAAGGCGTCAAGAAAATCCTCGACCATAACAACGTGCCGTACACCGTCAACACCCGCCTGGTGCGCGGCATCGACTACTACAACCGCACCGTGTTCGAATTCATCACCGACGAACTGGGCGCGCAAGGCACGGTCTGTGCCGGTGGGCGTTACGATCCGCTGATCGAAATGTTCGGCGGCAAACCAACCCCGGCGGTCGGTTTCGCGATGGGCATGGAACGCCTGGTCGAGCTGATGAAGTCAAGCGGCGAAATCGCCGCGCCCTCCCAATGCGACGTCTACATGGTGCACCAGGGCGAAGCGGCGCAGATGCAGGCGTTCGTGCTGGCCGAGAGAATTCGCGATGCCGGGCTCGATGTTGTGCTACATTGCGCGGCTGCGAGCGGCCCCGGCAGCTTCAAGACGCAGATGAAGAAGGCCGACGCCAGCGGCGCGGCGTTCGCCGTGATCCTGGGCGACGACGAACTCGCCAACCACGTGGCGGCGGTCAAGGCCATGCGCGGGGGCAGCAAAACCGGCGCCGATGCAGCACAGCAGCAGGCCACGGTGCCGTTCGACGACGTAGTCGACTACCTGGTCGACCAGATCGTCGGCGGCGACCATGACCATGACCACGTGCATTATCATCATTAAGCGCTGCCGCGGCAGCACCGAAGTTCTCCATTAACTACATCACGGCAAACCATGGCATACGATCTCGAAGAACAAGAACAACTGGCCGATCTGAAGGCTTTCTGGAACAAGTACGGCAACCTGTTGACCTGGGTGCTGATCGTCGTACTCGGCTCCTACGCTGCGTGGAATTTCTGGAATTACCACCAGCGCAACCAGGCAGCGGACGCGTCGGTGCTGTACGAAGAGTTGCAGAAGTCGCTGGCCGACAAGGACAACGTCAAGGTGCAGCGCATCGCCGCCGACGTTGAATCCAAGTTCGGCTCAACGGCCTACGGCGCGATGGCGGCGCTGGCGGCGGCCAAGGGCGCGTTCGACGCCAATGACCTGAAAACGGCCAAGGTCCAGCTGCAATGGGCCATCGACCATGGCACCGACGAGTACAAGTCGATCGCCAAGCTGCGCCTGGCCGGCGTGCTGCTCGACGAAAAAGCTTATGATGACGGCCTCAAGCTGTTGGCGACCAACTTCCTGCCGCAGTTCGCCGGCGCGGTTGCCGACCGCAAGGGCGACATTTTCGTGGCGCAGAACAAGCTGGCCGAAGCGCGTACTGCCTACCAGGCAGCGCTGACGGCAATGGACAGCAAAAACCCGGGCCGCAAGCTCGTCGAGCTCAAGCTCGAGTCGATCGGCGGCACAGTGGCGCAGCCGCCGAAAGCGGCGGCCTGACTGGTCGGCGTTTTAAAAAATAAAGACCCTCCACAAGTCCAAGAACAAGGTTAATGTCTATGCGTATTACCCAGAAACTGGTTGGCGTCGGCATGCTGGCACTGATGGCCGGCTGCTCGACGCTCAATTCGATCAACCCGTTCGCCTCGAAGTCGAAGGGCAACGTGCCGGCCCCGCTGGTCGAGCTGAAGGCTGCGATGGCAGTGCGTACGGCGTGGAAGTTCGATATCGGCAAGGCCCAGGATTTCGTGTTTTCGCCGGCGCTGGCCGGTACTTCGGTGCTGGTGGCCAGCGGCGACGGCAGCATCGCGCGGGTCGACGCCGCCAGCGGCAAGCAGATCTGGCGCATCAAGGCGGATAAACTGCTGTCGGCCGGCGTCGGCACCGATGGCACCATGCTGGCGGTCGGCGCCGTCAAGGGCGGGGTGATGACGTTCGACATGGACGGCAAGCCGCTGTGGAGCGCCCAGGTATCGAGCGAAGTGCTGTCCGCGCCGGTGGTGGGGCAGGGCTTTGTCGTGGTGCGCTCGATCGACAACCGCATCGTCGGTTTCGATGCAAAAACGGGCGAGAAGAAATGGACCGTACAGCGGCCGTCGCCGCCGTTGACCTTGCGGAACGCGCCTGGCATGGTGATCGCCGGCAAGGACGTCATCGTCGCCCAGCCGGGCGGCAAACTGTTGGCGCTGATCCTTGCCACCGGCGCGCCGCGCTGGGAAGTGGCGGTCGGCCAATCGCGCGGCGCGACCGAACTGGAGCGCGTCACCGACATCGGCGGCACGCCTGTCGTCATCGAGGGCGACGTTTGTGCTGTATCCTATCAGGGTCGGGCTGGTTGTTTCGACCTGCTCACCGGCACCGCTCGCTGGACCAAGGAAGTTTCGTCCGACGTCGGCGTCGCCGTTGATCAGCGCTTTGTCTTCGCCGCCGACGACAAAGGTGCCATCACGGCGTTCAACCGCGAAAGCGGCGCCAGCGCCTGGAAGAACGACAAGCTTGGCTACCGTCGTCTGTCGACGCCGGTCTCGTACGGCCGCGCGGTAGCGGTTGGCGATTACCAGGGCTTCATCCATTTCCTGTCACGGGAAGATGGCGCCTTTTTAGCACGAGCAGCAACCGATGGAAGCGCCGTCATGGCCACGCCGCTGGTCGCTGGTTCGAATCTTATTTTTCAAACACAATCTGGGACTGTGACCGCAATCGCGGTCGAATAACACCATGAAGCCGGTAATAGCA
>Ga0326735_1000019_pt1 | contig 29642 bp, 30 predicted proteins | sample 37_GP2_1092_FD_207945 | JGI IMG/M metagenome (GOLD analysis project Ga0326735, IMG submission 207945) | Glacier ice microbial communities from Ngari, Tibet, China - 37_GP2_109.2 | ecosystem: Environmental > Aquatic > Freshwater > Ice > Glacier | place: China: Ngari, Tibet | collected 2018-07-31
ATCCTGGCAAGTTGTTTAATGGCTAAAAATATACCTCAAATGGCGCAATCACGCCTGTTCGGGTGCGCATGGCCGGCCGGCCAGTATTCGGCCGCGAATGCGGCGCCGGCCAGGTGCATGGCGGACGCGGTACAATCCCCCGTTTGCCAACATGACCAGGTCCATGCCATGAATTTTATCGACAAGTTGTCCGCCGCGTGGACCACCAATGATTCGCTGTTGTGCGTCGGACTCGATCCGGACCTGGCGCGCATGCCGTCGCACCTGCAGCACCAGCCGGACGGCATCGTCACCTTCTGCAAGGCGATCATCGATGCGACGGCGAACCTGGCGTGCGCGTTCAAGCCGCAGATCGCCTATTTTGCCGCGCTCGGCGCCGAGACGCAGCTGGAAAAAATCTGCGACTACCTGCGCCAGCACTATCCGCACATCCCGTTGATCCTCGACGCCAAGCGCGGCGACATCGGCGCCACGGCGCACCAGTATGCGCGCGAGGCGTACGACCGCTACGGCGCCGACGCCGTGACGCTGAGCCCGTACATGGGCTTTGACTCGGTCGAGCCTTACCTGGAGTGGAGCGATCGCGGCCAGATCATCCTGTGCCGCACCTCGAACGCCGGTGGCTCCGACCTGCAATTTTTGAACGTCGACGGCAGGCCGCTGTACCAGCACGTCGCCGCGATGGTGGCCGGCAAGTGGAACCGCAACGGCCAGTGCGCGCTGGTGGTGGGGGCGACGTTTCCGCACGAGTTGGCGCAGGTACGGGCAATTGTCGGCGACATGCCGCTGCTGGTGCCGGGCATCGGCGCCCAGGGCGGCGACATCGAGGCGAGCGTCACCGCGGGGAAAAGCGGCGCCGGCACCGGCATGATGATCAGTTCGTCGCGGGCAATCCTGTATGCCACGCCGGTGGCGGGCGAAGACTTTGCCGCCGCCGCCGGGCGCGTCGCGCTGGAAACGCGCGACGCCATCAATGTGCATCGTTGATGTACGCCCCTGATAGCCGGGCCTGCTACCGCCGGCTTGGCGCAATCGCCTCGGCGTAGTCGTACAGGGCGCCGAGGATGTCTTCGGCGCGCTCGTCGGCGTGTTCCGACAGCGCATCAATTTCGGCGGACAGTTGCTCGATGGTGCGGGCGCCGTCCTTGCCGTCGAACAGTTTTTCCGCCCGGTGCTGCTCCCAGCAAATCGATTCCTCCGCGTTGAGTGTGTGCGGAAAATTGCGCGCGCGGTAGCGGAAAAATAATTCTCCCAGCCGCCCGTCGTCGAAGGAAGGGCGCGCCAGCGCCAGCTTTTCGGGCGACTCGGCGCGCAGCGAGGCGAGCTTGCGGCGGTCGTTGTTGCCGACGAAGCCGCCGTACAAGTTTTCGTCGACGTCAAACGCTGCGCCGCCGGCCGGACGGCTGTAGACCTCGGCCCAGACCGTTGCCATGTCGGGTCCGCTTGCGGCGGCGCGGGCGAAGGCGCGGCACTGCTCGAGGTCGATGCCCCAGCGCTCGGCCATGGCCGGGCTGAGCGTTTTCAGGTTGGCCACCAGCATCGGCGACTTGTTGACGTGGATGCTCTTGATCGGCAAGCGCGTCACCCCTTCCGGCAGGTCGGCGCTGCGGGTAAACAGGCGCTGCCGGATAGTGTTGGCATCGAGCCCGAACAACTCGGCCGGGTCATGGCTGCAATCCCACACCAGCACTTCGTTCTTGTTGGTCGGGTGAAAGGCCAGCGGCCACACCAGCGCCAGGCAGCCGCGCTCGGTCGGGAACATGCCCGACACGTGCAGGAACGGCGCGCGGGTGGCGGGCGCCAGGTGCAGCCCCATTTCGGCCGACACCTTGTCCTTCTTGTGCAGGCCGAGGCAGAAGTCGAACAGCTTCGGCTGGCGTGCGCGGATCAGTCTGGCCAGCGCGATGGTGGCGCGCACGTCCGACAGCGCCTCGTGCGCCGCTTCGTGGTGCAGGCCGTTGGCGCGCGCCAGGTCTTCCAGCCGGAAGCTCGGCTTGCCGTCTTCGCGCAGCGGCCACTCGATCCCTTCCGGGCGCAGCGCATACGTCATGCGCACGACGTCAAGCAGATCCCAGCGGCCGCAATCGTTTTGCCACTCGCGCGCGTACGGATCGATCAGGTTGCGCCAGAACAGGTGGCGGGTGACCTCGTCGTCGAAGCGGATGGTGTTGTAGCCGACGCCGATGGTGCCGGACTGGCTGAACGCCGCTTCGACGGCGGCGGCAAACTCATGCTCCGGCACGCCCGATGCGAGGCATTGCTGGGGCGTGATGCCGGTGATCAGGCAGGACTGCGGATCGGGCAGGAAATCGGGCGCCGGCTGGCAGTACAGCATGATCGGGTCGCCGATCTCGTTGAGGCTGGCGTCGGTGCGGATCGCGGCAAACTGCGCCGGGCGGTCGCGCCGCGGCGTCGCGCCAAAAGTTTCGTAGTCGTGCCAGAGAAAAGTGTGGGTCGTCATGGTTGCTTGGGTAAATGGAACAGTGCGTGAACAGTGCGTGGACAGGCGGGCGGGGCGCGGCTTGATGAACATGGTGTCACAAAAATCGCCCGGGCGGGCACGTGGCCGCACTGGTTCGGTCATTTTTCAGCTCTTCGGTACGTCGGCGTTCCGGCTACAGCGAAATCTGGTCGCGGCCGGCCTGCTTGGCGCGGTAGAGGGCGGCGTCGGCCGCTGCCAGCAGTTGCAATTCGTCCATCGCAGCGCCGAGGGTGGCAACCCCGAACGAGCCGGTCAAATGCGGCATGGGCAGGCGCATGTCGCCGAAAACGACGACTTGCCGCAGCCGCAGACGTAGCCGCTCGGCCACCATGGCTGCCAGCCTGGCGCTCGTTTCCGGCAACAGCACCACCATTTCTTCGCCGCCGTAACGCACCGCGAAGTCCAGCGGGCGCAGGGCGGCGTTGAGCACGCCTGCCGCCGAGCGCAACGCATCGTCGCCGGCCAGGTGGCCGTGGGTGTCGTTGAAACGCTTGAAATGGTCGAGGTCGATCATCACCACCGACAGCGGGGCGCCGGTGCGCTGGGCGGTGGCCACCAGCCTGGGCAGCATGTCGTTCAGCCAGGCGCGGTTGTAAAGGCCCGTCAGGGCGTCGTTCATCGACAACTGGCGGTAGAATTCGCCCAGCTTCTGGCGCCGCCGCAGCAGCGCGCCGGCGGCGCGGATGCGAAACGACAGCAGCCGCAGCAGGTTGCGCGCAACGCCGTTCGACTGGTCGATCACCTGCCATACCAGATCGGCCTCGATCAGCAGCAATTCCGTGTCGTCGGTCGCGCTGATGTCGGCCAGGTTGGCCGCTTCGTCGAGCACCGACTGTTCGCCGACGCTCTCGCCCGGGAATATCTGGCTGACGGCGCCGTCGGCGCCACGCTCGGCCAGCGCGCCGCTCAGCACGATGTACAGCCGCGCGCGCAAGCTGTCGGCCAGCGGCCTGCCCTTGGCCAGCCGGCAGACGGCGCAGTTGGCCAGCACGGCGGCCAGCTGCGTTTCATCCGCATCGCGAAACAATGGCGTGTCGCGAAGACTGTAGCCTGAAGCGCCGAAGGTGCCGATGTGTTCCAAATAAGGCTTTTAAATTTACAAGGATTAATATAATTTTAATAAGCAATAACATGATGGCGCATCGCCGCCGCGGCCACGCCGCTGGCGTGCGATAAACTACCGTGCCACCACAGTGCTGCAACTGTGCTGCAACAGTATTTCGATAGCGATTTGCTGTTTTGCGCACCCTTTTAAAAGATACCATGCTCATGCACATGCCCGACGCCGCCGGCGTCCATCACGCCCCCGACCCGCAGGCGCGCATCGTCTCGCTGGTACCGTCGATTACCGAACTGCTGTGCGAGCTGGGCCTGGCCGGGCAGCTGGTCGGGCGCACCGGTTTCTGCATCCATCCGGCGCCCCTGGTGGCGGCCATTCCAAAGGTCGGCGGCACCAAGGACGTCAACCTCGACAGGATCCGTCAACTTGCGCCGACCCACCTGGTGGTCAACATCGACGAGAACGAAAAGCCGACCGTTGCCGCGCTGGCCAAATTCATCCCGCACATCGTCGTCACCCATCCGCTGGCGCCGCGCGACAATCTCGCCCTGGCGCGCCTGATGGGCGCCGTATTCTGCGCCGACACGGCGGCGGCGGCGTGGTGCGAACAGTTCGAGGCGCAACACGCGGCGCTGCGCGCGGCGCCGAAAGGACCGCCGCAAACGATGCTGTACTGCATCTGGCAGGATCCGTGGATGAGCGCGTCGCAAGACACCTACATTGCCCGCATGATGGCCGAGATCGGCTGGAGCGTGCCGCAGCTTGCCGATCCGGCCCGCTATCCCCGCTTCGACTGGGCACCGGAGCTGATCGGGCGCATCGACGGCGTGCTGCTGTCGAGCGAACCGTACCGCTTCACCAGCGTGCACGCTTGCGCGCTCGAGCAACGGATCGGCAAGCCGGTCTGGCTGGTCGATGGCGAAATGATGTCGTGGTATGGCAGCCGTGCGCTGGCGGGCCTGCGCTATCTGGGCCAGCTTGCCCAGGAAAATTTGACGCGCTTGCCGTGACGTGCGCGGCGCCAGCCAGAGCCTGAGCCAGGTCATCCGCCAACAGCGCATGTGAAAACGGCGGCCTTGCGGGCCGCCGTCTTGTTCCAACTTAGTTTCAACTTGGTTTCAACTTATTGTGAACTTATTGTCAGCTTTGCTGTTCGTTGACGTCGTCCGTAACATCCGTGGCGTCGACAATCGTCGGCGACTTGTGCATGTGCTTGTCGTGCAGGCGGCCGAGGGCGCTGTCCACCGCGCGCTTGAGCTTGTCGGCCGCGCCGCTGATGGCCTGGTGCAGGTTGATCGAGTGTTCGGTGACGGCAATTGGCTGGTAGCCAGTAATGCGCGCCTCAAGCATGCAGCGGTTGCCGCCATCGGCGGATTTCTGGTTGTTGTCGTCACTGAGGTGCACTTCGACGCGGGTGATATGGTCGCGGAAGCGGCCGATGGCAGCCTGGACTACGGTGTCGACATGGTCGTCCAGACCCTGGTGGCGTTCGATCGTCTTGTCGGTATTGATGTTGATTTGCATGAGTCACTCCTGGTTGTTCATCAGATGCGGGCCCCAACCATGGGCTTGCACAACAATCTTACACCTTTCGACGCCGCGGCCACACTCGACTCAATTGCAAGGCCTCAATTACTTGATCAAGCCGGCGGCAATATTGATCGACAGGCCGAGGATGAACAGGTTGAAGAAAAAGTTCAGCACCGAGTGCCCGAGCACCAGTTTGCGCATGCCGCGCGTCATGACGCTGACGTCGGAAGTCTGCACCGCGACCGAGATGGTGAACGAAAAATACAGGAAGTCCCAGTAGTCCGGTTCCTTCTCGTTGTCGGGGAACCTGAGCGGCGGCGTCTTCGACGCGCAGCGGTAGTACAGGTGGGCATAATGGAAGCAGAACAGCACGCCGACCAGCAGCCATGAGCCGATCAGGGTCGATATGGTCAGCACGTAGCGGCCGGCGCGCTCGGCGCCTTTGGCGTCGGCCAGGTCGGACAGTTCGGAGAAGATCGCCGACAGGCTGAACAGCGCCGCGACCAGCAGCACCGCCAGGATCAGGCCGGCGTTTTCATCCTGCTTGTCGGCGATGGTGCGCACCTTGCGGTGATCGGCGCGCGTGACGACCCACATCATCGCCAACAGGTACGACCACACCGCCGCGTTCCACGCTATCAGCGCGCGCGTCATCATCGCCACCTCGCCCGGGTTCCACCACGCCACCAGCGCACCGAAGGCAATCGCGATCAACAGGTGAGGACGGCTGGTGAAAATTTTGTGCAACAGCAGCTTTTTCATGCGTTCGGTCAGAGGGACGGGGCGGATGCGAGGGTGACGCATTATTTCATATCATCATTTGCACAGTTATGGGATTTGCTCAGATACACCATTTGCTCTGACACCTCGTTGCAACTGCTCGACGCAAACCCCAGCGCCAAGTACAGCCGGCGCGCCCGCGGGTTACTGCGATGCACCGCCAGGCGCAGCGGCAAGCCGGCGCACGCTGCACATTTTTGCAACGCGCGCAGCACGTGGCTGCCCACGCCTTGCCCGCGCATCCCCGGCAGCAGCGCAATATCGACCAGCCGCAGCGTGTGCGCGCCAGCGTCGACGACGATGCGCCCGCACGGCGCGCCGTCGCGTTCGAGCAGCAAATAGCTGGCGCCGGGAAAGTTGGCGCGGTAGCCGGCCGCCTGCAGCCGCTGGTGCATGGCGATCGAAGAGGCGACGATGCCTGGGGCTGTCGTCATCGAATGCAGGTCCATGCGGGTCGAGGCGTACAGGTGCGCGAGGAATTGAACGTCGCCGTCGCCGGGTGTGCGTGCGCGCAGCGGGAGCAGCAAACCGGGCAGGCTGGCGAGGGGCGGGGGCGGCGTCAAGATGATCTACCTTGTAAAATCACTGCTTGTCGGCGTGCTGGGGAAACCGGTCCATGCGCGACAATTGCGGGAACAGGCGCATCCAGACCCCGGTCACCACCAGCGTGGCGGCGCCGCCCAGCAGGATCGCGCGCACCAGGCCGAACCAGCCGGCGGTGACGCCGGACTCGAATTCGCCCAATTCGTTCGAGGCGCCGATGAACACCGAGTTGACCGCGCTGACCCTGCCGCGGATGGCGTCGGGGGTTTCGAGTTGCACCAGCAGATGGCGGATGTAGACGCTGACCATGTCGCCGACCCCGAGCAGGAACAGCGCGCCGAGCGCGACGGCAAAGTTCGCGGTCGCTCCCAGCACCAGCGTGGCGGCGCCGAACAGGGCAACGCCGCCGAACATGAAGCGGCCGACATGGCGCCGGATCGGCCGCATCGCCAGCGCGATCGAGCACAGCGCGGCGCCGGCGCCGGGCGCGGTGCGCAGCAGGCCGAGCCCGGTCGGTCCCGCGTGCAGCACGTCGCGCGCATAGGCCGGCAACAGCGCCGTGGCGCCGCCGAACAGCACCGCGAACAGGTCGAGCGAAATGGCGCCGAGCACGATCGGGCGCGAACGCACGAAACGCAAGCCTTCGAGGACGGTGTGCCAGGTCGCCGGCGCGGTGTTGCGCACCTGCGGCGCGCTCTTCGTCTTGCTCATCAAAATGACCGAGGCCAGCAGCGCCGCCGCCGCCGCCAGGTACACCGTGCGCGGCCCGACCAGATACAGCAGGCCGCCCAGCACCGGCCCGGTGATGATGGCGACGTGCGAGGCCGACGAACTGAGGGCGACTGCGGCGCCGAAACGCTCGGGCGGCACCATGTTCTTGAGGATCGCCTGGGTGGCCGGCATCATGAAGGCGCGCGCGCTGCCGAACAGCACCAGGATGGCGAACACCGGCCACACGACGTGGCTGCCGCTGACGGTGAAGCCGAGCAGCAGAAGCGAGCACAGCATTTGCACGCCCATACAGATGGCGATGATGATGCGGCGGTCGTAACGGTCGGCGGCGTGGCCGGCGAACAAAATCAGCACCAGGAACGGGGCGAACTGCGCCAGGCCGATCAGGCCAAGGTCGAACAGGTTGCCGGTGATCTCGTACACTTGCCAGCCGATCGCCACGCTTTGCATCTGCACGGCCAGCGTGCCGAGCACGCGCGACGACAGATAGAACGAGAAATTACGGTCGCGCAGGACGTTGATGCCGCTGATGCCGTTGGGTGGGGACTGCAGGGACATGAAAACTTTCGACAGGAATGCTGCCGGGAATTATGCCCGATGTCGGCCGCGAGCTGCGCTTCCAGCCGCGGGTTTTTTACGCCGCCCGGCCGCGGCTTTTTCACCAAGCGCGGCTTTTACTTCTTGACGATTTACTTCTTCACGAAGCGCAGCGCGAACTTGTCGTCCGGCTTGCCTTCCATCTTGAAGAACGGCTGCTCGCGCGGGTCGGCGCCAACGTGCAGGTAGTCGCTTCTGGCGTCCAGCGCGAAGCCGGCCTTTGTCAGTTCCGACACCACCGCCGCTTCCTCGATGCGGTGCAAGGTCGTGGTGGCGGTCATGCCGCTGCCTTCTTTTGCCGCGTTGTCGATCACGACCAGCGCGCCGCCCGGCTTCAATGCGTCGTACAGGCGCTGGTTCATCACCGCGCGGTCGGTCGGCGTGTTGACGATGTCGTGGTAATTCATGTTGATCGTTATGAGGTCGAGCGGCGCGGCGCCGGCCGGCACCGGGTTGTCGAACGGCGCGGTTACCGGGTGCACATTGGCCATGGGCGAGCTAGCAAGGCGGGCGTCGAGCTTGGGCGAAGCCTTGGCGTTGTGCGCCCACACTGCGCCGCCCGGGCCGACGGCGGCCGCCAGCAGCGTCGATGTGGCGCCGCCGCCGGCCGACACGTCGAGCACCTTCATGCCCGGTTTCACCTTGGCAAAAGCGAGGAACTCGGCCGGCTTGCGCCTGGCGTCGCCCTTGCGGTCGTCGTCGGTGCGGGCCGGGTGGACGATGGCCGCCTTGTGGTGCGGATTGACGGCGGTGTCGGGCGCGGCGAAAGCGGCGCCGGCCAGGACGAAGGCGGCCAGCGCCAGCAGCATGCGCGAGGGGTGACGCAAGACCTGGCGCAAGACTTGGCGAGCAAGGTAAGGTGAAAGGCGGTTTTGCGCTTGCATGTCGGGTTCCTTGAAATGAGGTTGAGGGCGCCAGGCGCGCCAGCGCACACGCTACCTCAGAATCGCCCCCCGCGGTACACCTTACGGCTGGGCCAGATCGGCCTCGGTGGTAAACGAGTCGGCGAAGAACTCGTCGGCCGGCAGCGCGCATTGCTGAACGAAATCGCGGCGCGCCGAATCGACGACGACCGGCGCCCCGCAGGCATACACCTGGTAGCCGGACAGATCCGGCAAGTCGTGCATGACGGCGGTGTGGACGAAGCCGGTGCGCCCGCGCCAATGGTCTTCCGGCAGCGCATGCGACACCACCGGCACGTAGCAAAAATTCGGCACGATGGCGGTCCATTGCTCGCACAGTTCGTTCATGTACAAATCGAGCGGGCGGCGCCCGCCCCAGTACAGCGTGACCGGACGGGTCGACTTCAGGTGCAGCAGGTGTTCGACCAGCGCCTTGACGGGTGCAAAGCCGGTGCCCGACGCCAGCAGCACGATCGGCTTGTCGGACTCCTCGCGCAGGAAAAACGTCCCGAGCGGGCCTTCGAAGCGCAAGATGTCGCGCTCTTTCATGGTATTGAACACGTGCTCGGTAAACGTGCCGCCGGCCATGTAGCGGATGTGCAGCTGCAGCGGCGCGTCGAGCGTGCTGGGGGCGTTGGCCATGCTGTAGCTGCGCCGCTTGCCGTCTTTAAGCATGAATTCAATGTACTGGCCGGCGCGGTAGGCCAGCGCTTCGTTGGCCGGCAGCTGCAAGCTCATGACGATGACGTCCGGCGCCACTTTGTCGAGCTTGGCCACGCGTGACGGCATCTTGCGGATCGGATAGTCGCTGCTGCCGGCCACTTCGCGCGCCTCGATCACCAGGTCGGCCGTGGTGGTGGCGCAGCAGAACAGCGACAAGCCGGCCGCTGCTTCGTCCTCCGACAGCGCGCGCTGCTGGTGCGCCTTGTGCTCGACCGAACCGCTGACGATCTTGCCCTTGCACGAACCGCAGGCGCCGTTCTTGCAGCCGTACGGCAAGCCGATGCCGGCGCGCAGCGCCGCGCCCAGCACGGTTTCGCCGGCTTCGCAGTCGAAATGGTGGCCGCTGGGCTGGACAGTGATCTGGAAAGTCATACAATCCTCAACATGAAAAACACACATACACAAAAATTCGGGCGGCCGCGTTTGCTGATTGTCGGCTGCGGCGACGTCGGCATGCGCCTGCTGCCACTGGTGTGCGCGCGCTTCCGGGTGTTTGCCGTCACCAGCAGTGCGCATCGCTGCGCCCAACTGCGCGCCGCTGGCGCGATCCCGATCGTTGCCGACCTCGACCATCCTTCGACGCTGCGGCGGCTGGCGAAGCTGGCGCCGAACGTGATCCACCTGGCGCCGCCGCAAGGCGATGGCGAGCTTGACCATCGCACGCGCCACCTGGTTGCCATTCTACCAGCCGGCGCCAATGTGGTTTATGTCAGTACCACTGGTGTGTACGGCGATTGCCAGGGCCAATTGATCGATGAAACCCGCACCGTGGCGCCGCACAACGCGCGCGCCCGGCGGCGGGTCGACGCCGAGCAGGTGCTGCGCGGCTGGGCGCGGCGAATGCAAGGCCGGCTGGCGATCGTGCGCGCCCCCGGCATCTATGCGCGCGAACGGCTGCCGCTGTTGCGCCTGGAGCAGGGCACGCCCGCCTTGCTGGCGCAGGACGACGTCTTTACCAACCACATCCATGCCGACGACCTGGCGCGCATTGTCGCGCTGGCGCTGTTTCGGGCGCTGCCGGGGCGGATCTATCATGCGGTCGACGACACGCGCATCAAAATGGGCGACTATTTCGACGCTGTCGCCGACGCCTTCGGACTGGCCCGCCCGCCGCGGGTGGCGCGTGCGCAGCTGGCGCAAGAAGTGTCGCCGATCAAGCTGTCGTTCATGAGCGAGTCGCGCCTGATGCGCAACGAGCGCATCAAGCGCGAACTTGGGGTGCGGCTGCGCTATCCGGACGCTTGCGCCGCCGTGGCGCGCATGGCACTGGTAAAATGACGCTCTCCAACAAGGAAATTTAACATGACGTACGAAGAATACCTGGACGAAGTGACCACCATCCTCACTGAATTGTACGAACTCGACGATGCTGCGGCAATCAAGCTCGTGGTCGATGCGCAGGACGCCGAATTTTTTGTCCGGCACGACGACCATCCTGAGATGTGCACGCCCGAGCAGGCGAAAAAAGATGCAATCGCGCTGTTCGAAGCGAAGCAGAACAAGCAGCAAACGCAGAAAAAGCAGCAGCAGCGGGTGCGCGAGAAGAAGTAAGCGGCGTCGCCCGAACGCACACGGCGGTGGGCAATCGCGTACAAGGTGCCTGGCGCGCCGGCTGGGGCGCGCACAGTTGATTTGCGTCAAGCCTGTTTTGCCTCGCGGTTCTATCTTGAGACATGCCCTCTCACGATGTTCGAACCGTTGCCAGCCTCCATCATGAACCGCCAGATAACGCAACCTACCAAAGAACAAGTGCGCGCCTACATGGCACGGCGCGAATCGGCGCACCGGCCGCCGCCGCCGCCGGCCGAAATTCGCCGCCAGTTGGGCTGGCGCCTGAAGCCTGCCAATGACGGCTGCGTGCTGTTGCAGTTTTGCCTGCTCCCTTCTGCCTACAGCCAGCTGACCGCACAGGTCATGCTCAACTGGCTATGCGCTTCTTCGCGGGCGTTGCGCGCCTGCCGCCCCGCCAAATAAGCCTGGCTTAAGCAAATTACAAGTCAGGCGTGTATCATTGCGCTATCAGAAACGACCATACAAACGGTTGCGTTTCGATTAGGATGCCAATTATTCAACATTCAATCACGATTTCGCTTCGAATTAGAAGCGGGATTGTTATCATTCGGAAGAATTAAAATCATGACGAAGACAGTTCCGGAGACGGCCATCTACACCCCCGACAATTTGCTTGACGCCATCATTGCCAAGCTCGGCTTGAAGAACGACGCGGCCCTGTCGCGGGCCCTCGAAGTAGCGCCGCCGGTGATCAGCAAGATCCGCCACCGTACCTTGCCGATCGGCGCCACCATTTTGTTGCGCATGCACGAAGTGAGCGATTTCAGCATCCGCGAACTGAAGGCGATGATGGGCAATCCGCAAGGCCAGGGCACGTTGTCGGCGGCCTGAAGCTGTCTTAAAGCAGCCGATGGTAAGCGGAACCATGGAAGTTAGCTGGCAGCGAACGGGCTGGGCAGATCGCCCGAGAAAGCCCACTATGTCAACATCCTGCCGCAACTGCGCGCTCAGTTTGATAAAGCCGAGATGACTCAGCGTGAGTGCCGCATCGGCTAGCCGTTACCAACCCGATACAGGGTTGGTAACGACGATAAGAGCCACTATGCTGCAATTGTCGCGGAGGGGTCGTTCTGTGCTACCCCATCACACCACGCCATCTTTGCCAACCCTGAAACTGGTTGGACCGCATAAAACTTATCGTTCTGCGCAACCCCATCGCACCATGCCATCTTCGCCGACCCTGAAACCGGGTGCGCCAAATAAGACCTGTCGTTCTGTGCTACCCCGTCGCACCACGCCATTTTTGCCAATCCTGAAACCGGGTGGACCGAATAAGACCTGTCGTTCTGCGCTACCCCGTCGCACCACGCCATCATCCCCGATTTTAAGACCGAGCGCACCGAATAGAACTTATCGTTTTGCGCTATCGCTTCTGAGAACTCGGTTTTCGTAACTGTCGCCACCTGGCGAATGTAGTCTTCTCCAAATGTCGCTTTATACAACTCTTGTGTGCGTGCGCCAGTGCGATGATGACCGGCCTCGTCGTCTTTGCCCGCCAGTTCGCTATATGGATTGTGGTGCAAGAAATAGCCGAAAATTTGGTCACAGTCGGCTGCGTACTTCATCGTGTGGAGAATGTGGTAATGCCAAAAAATGTCGACGTCGAACCGAGGTGCTACCGGCTCATTGGGAAAAAGTTTCAAAAGGTGCAGGAAGCGGCGGTATTCAAACTCTACCTTGTTGGCTAATTCAAGCGACCAGCCTTCACCAGATTCCTTGTGCATCAGTTTTACTTTGATTGGGTCAAGGTCCAAAGCGGCGATCACGTTGAGTTCTGCGTTCGAGTTCATGGTAAGTCCTTTATGTACAAGTATTTTGTAACTATTGGTTTTTATGATGGGTCGAGTTCAGGCGTTTGCGAGCATATTTCGGGCTTTCATCGAAGAAGTTCCCAGGACAGGGCCGGGTGGATGTTCTGGTCTGCTGGTATTGATTCGAAGCATTAAGATGATTCTTGCTTACAAAGGCCGAATAGAACTTGCGTTGCGTCAATCAAATAAGCGCGTGGATTTCTAGCAACAGTCGGTTCGCCAACACGGTGGCAAGGCATTCCAGACACAGGGCTGTCAGAAATTTCCGACGCCGATCAGACCAGTACGGTGCCTTGATCAAACGCGTTGATAGGATCGCTGAGTGGAATGGGGATTAGAAGGACGTCGCGCATTGGTACCGCCACGCGAATGATTGTGCCAGTCCCTGCATTGCTGCCTATGTGGAAGGTGCCGCCGAGGATGTTGATGCGTTCTTCAATACCGACCAGGCCGAACGAGCCAGGTTTGCGAGGCCCTTGGGATTGAAGGCCGACGCCATTGTCGGTTACTGACATTAAAATCGAGTCGCACTCTACCCGCAACACGACCTGAACCCGCGTTGCACGCGCGTGGCGCAAAATATTGCTCAGCGACTCCTGCAGGATGCGAAATAGCGCCGTGGCGCAGTGATCGCTGATTTGAATATCCTGATGATTTTCCACCAGATCGCAGTCGATGCCGGTGCGTCGCCGGAACTCGGCGATTTGCCAGTCCACGGCCGCGTTCAAGCCGAGGTCCAGGACGTTTGGTCGCAAATCGTTGATGATCTGGCGTACGCTCTTGATCGTCGCATCGATTTGGCCGACGGTCGCGCGTGCCCGCATGTGCAAGTGCGGGTGCCGGTCCCCGGTACGCGCGGACAGCATATCGGCCTCGATGCGTAGCGCGAGCAGGTTTTGCCCGAGGTCGTCGTGAATTTCGCGCGCAATGCGCTTGCGTTCGGCCTCCTTGATTTTTTCCGCATGGGCGCCGAGTCGACGCAAATTCTCGTTGGACATCTGCAGCTTGGCCTCGCTGGCCCGCAACTCCCTGGTCATGTTCAAAGCCAGTGTGACGGCGTTCCGGCGCGATGAACTGAGCGTTTGGAATAAAATGTACAGCAACATCATGCTGACAAAGCCGGCCAGCATCGCCAGCCATGGGGCGTAGGCATCAAACCCGGTGTAGAGGCTGGACTTGCGAATGCTGAGATGAGATTCCCATAAGCGCGTGGAGTAATATATCGGCAACTTGGTGACAAATGTCATGCTGTCCGGCCGTGCTGGGAGATGGGAAGGTATGGTTGCCGTGGCGTTGCTGTCGAACAGCACCCGCAGGGCGCTTGAAGCGCCCGGTTGCACACTGTCGGGTCGGGGGCCGATGTCGGTCAAAGTGAGGCGCGCGCCGCCCACTGGCATTTCGTCGAGCACGCCCTGAAGCAGTTTCTGTACTGTAAAGCCAATGCCCACACTCCCGAGATAGGCAGTCCGCCGTTCCTCTACGGTGGAAATGGGCATGCCGTTGCGATAGATCGACAAACGCATGGATAGTGCAGTGCGAGTCGGTCCTGACAGAAACGAAACCGGCACACCCCTTGCCGAAAGTCCACCTGAGTCGCGCGCCTGGGCGCGTCCCTGATCGTTGTTGCCGCTAATGTCGACTCCGAATCGGTTGGACCAGAGCTCTATCGGTTCGATATAGGTGATCACGTCGTAGGTAGCGCGTCGACCCGGCGGGGTAATTTGAAATGGCGGATACCCGCTGGGTTCGGCTGCGATTTCCTCGCGCACCTTCGCTTCAAATGTAGGGAGTTCGGCTGCGGTGACAGAACGAACAAAATTAATCGCGCTGATTCCTGGAAACTCTTTTTCGAGCGACAGGCCCTTCACATACAGGTGAAACTGTTTGCGTGTCAAATTGGGAGTGGCCTGAAACAGACTGGTGCTGCCGCGCAACACGTCGTTATAGCTTTTGACGCGCCCATTGATCGTGTTTTGGACGCTGCGCGCCATGTTGTTGAAGCGCTCTTGCGCATCTTTCTCGATAGTGTTGGCAACAACGCCGTAACACAACAACCCGACTGCAAAAGACAACAGGACACCGATCAAAAATGCCGATTTCCCCATGGTAAAAGCTTTGATATCGGCAGGCAGAAAACGCATCGCTCGTTACTTTCGAGAATTCGGTCGAGCAGTCGTTCACCGTTCCGCAAAATGGGACTTGATATAAAACCACGTTACTCAATGTTGCACACAAACGTACCTAGCAAAAATGACAGGTTGATGGTCAAAAAATCATTGAGTGAAATTGTCGGCAACAACAAAAATCCCGCCGCGGCATGCACCGGAGCGGGATTCGTCAGAGCAGCGGCGGCCGGGCGCCATCAAGCCTACTTCACCCAGCTGTCCTTGAGCGTCGTCACCCGGTTGAACACCGGTTTGCCGGCCACGCTGTCGACCCGGTCGGCGACAAAATAACCGTGGCGCTCGAACTGGAAGCGCTGGTCCGGCAGTGCTGCGCTCATGCCCGGCTCCAGGTAGGCGGTGACCACTTCCAGCGCGTTCGGATTAAGCGCGGCAATAAAATCCTTGCCGCCGGCGTCGGGCTGGGCTTCAAGAAACAGGCGGTCGTACAGCCGCACTTCGGCCTGCAACGCGGTGGCGGCGCTGACCCAGTGGATGTTGCCCTTGACCTTGTAGGCGTTCGAGCCTTCGGTGCCCGACTTGCTGTCCTCGAAATAGGTGACGTGCACGGCGGTAACAAAGCCATCGGCATCCTTGTCGCAGCCGGTGCATTCGACAACGTAGCCGTGGCGCAGGCGCACCCGGCTGCCTGGCGCGTCGCCGATCGGCGGGAAGAAGCGGAAATAGCCCTTGCTTGGCACTTCCATGAAGTCGTCCTGCTCGATCCACAGCTCGCGCGTGAAGGGGAACGTGCGCTGCCCGCGCTCGGGAAAATGCGGGTGGACGGGCGAGCTGCAGTCGACCGATGCGCCGGCCGCAAAATTGTCGACGATCAGTTTCAATGGTCGCAGCACGGCGGTGGCGCGCGGCGCCTTCGGGTCGAGGTCGTCGCGCAGCGCCCCTTCCAGCGTGCTCATGTCGATCCAGCCGTCCGCCTTCGAGACGCCGATGCGCTCGCAGAACAGCTGGATCGACTCGGCCGTGTAGCCGCGCCGGCGCAGCCCGACGATGGTCGGCATGCGCGGGTCGTCCCAGCCGGAGACGATGGCCTGGTCGACCAGTTGGCGCAGCTTGCGTTTGCTGGTGACGACGTAGGTCAAATTCAGGCGGGCGAATTCGTACTGGCGCGGTGCCGGCTGGCAGAAAAAGCCGCCCGGTGCGAGCGTGGCGAGCAGCCAGTCGTAGAACGGCCGGTGGTCCTGGAATTCGAGCGTGCACAGCGAGTGGGTGATGTTTTCCAGCGCGTCCGAAATCGGGTGCGTGTAGTCGTACATCGGGTAGATGCACCAGGCGTCGCCGGTGCGGTGGTGGTGGGCGTGGCGGATGCGGTAGATGGCCGGGTCGCGCAGCGTCATGTTGGGCGACGCCATCGCGTCGTCGCTCATTTTCGCGCGCAGGATGTGTTCGCCGTCCTTGTATTTACCGGCACGCATGTCGCGCAGCATCGCCAGCGATTCGGCGGCCGGGCGGTTGCGAAACGGCGAGTTGGTGCCGGGCGTACCGAAGTTGCCGCGGTTTTTCGCCATGTCGTCGGCATTCTGGCTGTCGACGTAGGCGTGGCCGGCAGTGACCAGATACTCGGCCATCATGTACAGCTGCTCGAAGTAATCGCTGGCGAAATACAGGTGGTTCTTGCCGTCCTGCTCCCAGCTGAAGCCGAGCCACTTGACGCTGTCGATGATGGTGTCGACGTATTCCTGTTCTTCTTTGGCCGGGTTGGTGTCGTCGAAACGCAAATGGCACACCCCCTGGTAGTCGCGCGCCATGCCGAAATTTAAACAGATCGACTTGGCGTGGCCGATGTGCAAGTAGCCGTTCGGCTCGGGCGGGAAGCGGGTGATCACCGGCGCCAGGCCGTCGCGCCGGTACGTGCCGGCCGCAACGCTCGATTCGACGATCGCGCGCAGGAAATTCGGGCTGGGAGGATTGGAAGCCGGTGCCACGGTGTTTTTATCGTTGCGCATAAAAAAGTGCTTTGTATTGATGGAGTTGCAGCATTTTACCGTATGCCATGGGGAACTTGCGCAGCCTGGCGCGGTTTATAGGATAATCCCGCTTTAATGGTTTTGGCTGCGGCCAGGGATCTGACGTGGAAAATTTATACGCTGTGCTTGGCGTCGCGCCGAACGCGAGCGAAGAGGAGATCAAGAAGGTCTACCGCTCGCTGGCGATGCGCTACCATCCCGACCGCAACGACGCGCCGGCGGCTGAAGTGCGCTTCAAGAGCGTCACCAAGGCGTACGAAATCCTGTCCGACCGGGCCAAGCGCGGCGAGTATGACCAGAGCGTCAATCACCGCATCATCCTCGACGCCGAGGCCGAGGCGTTCGAGCTGTGGCGCTCGCTGTTCGCCTTGAACGGCGTCGCCTTGCCGGCGTGAATCTTGCCGCCTGCCGCATCAATACCAATACCAATACGCGTTACAACCGGATCAGAACATGAGAAAAGTACATCCCGAATTTGCTTACCAGTCGCGCGAGCTCGAGGGCCAGATCGACGGCATCCTGGGCGATCCGCCGAACCGCAAGAACTACGACATGATGCAAAGCGCGCTGGCGTCGGAATACGCCGCCGGCGGCGGTATCGAGGACGTCAACATGATGAGCTTTGCGCTGGTTGACCATATCAAGTTCAGCGATCCGAAAGGCTTGCTGGCCGAGGCCGACGAATACGAAGGCGGCGATCCGGCCGCCGTGTTCGCCATGGCCAACTGCGACGGCGAAGCCGGCAAGATGTACGCGGCGATGACGCAGCACCATCCGGATTTGGCGCGCCAGGCGATCATCACCGCGTTCCTGTTCAAGCACCCGCGCAAGTGGGACGACGACGACCAGTCGCTGGAGCAGTTGAGCCGCAACGACGACGGCGACGACGAGCACGACGACGATGGCGACGACGTCACCGACGACTTTGCGAACATGTTCGACAAGGAGGAGTGAAGATGAATGCGAACAGCAATCTGCCGGCGCTGTCGAAGCAGGTCAGCGAGCTGGTGCTGGCCGGCTCGCTGAGCCACGCCGAACAGGCGTTCTCGGACGCGGTCGAAATTTACGGCGACCTGGCCGTGGCCGAAGTGCTGGCCACGCTGGCGCCGCAAGTCACCGCCCTGCATCTGTCAGGCTTTGACGGCGGCAAGACGTCGCTGGCGACCTTGCTGGTGCCGCCCAAGGCATGGGCCGACAGCCTCGCCTTCATCGCCGCGACCTGGTCGGACGACATGATCGAGGACGACCCCGAGCGCGTCGCCGAAAGCCTGTTTTCGCACGTCCACGGCATCGTGTTTTCGACCGACGACCAGGAGCGCCGCGCCGCGCTGCTGTTCGAGGCGTCCGCCAGCGACCATGGGGCGACGATTTTCGCCATCCTGTTCTCGATGGCGCCGAGAGAGATCCTCGAAGTGGCCGAAGAGATCATCTCGAAAGGCCCCTACATGACGGGCCAGACGTCGTCCGACAGCGACCTGGTGCCGCTGGCGATCGAACTGGCGCAAGCCAGTGAAGACGGCTGGGACCGTTCGCTGTTCGAGCTGTTTCCAGATTTTCGCCACAGCGCCGACCTGGCCGACGCCGAATTTTCGGACGATCCCGACGCCGAGCAAAAATTCATGCAGCGCTCGACCAAGGAACTGCTGTACCGCTTGCGCAAGCAGGTGCCGTCGTCGCGCAGCAGCGTGCCCAAGCGCGGCGCGCGCCCGAGCATCGGCACGGGCATCTTTTCGTGAGCGCGGCCGGGTCTTTGACGTCGCCGATGTTGCCAACCATGCACATCGCCCTTGTCGAAGAAAAGCTGCCGCGGCTGGTGCGGGCGATCCGTTGCCTGGCCACGCGCGAGGGCGGCGATGAAGCGAGCATGCTGGCCGACGAACTGGCCGGCATCACCGCGATGGTGGCGGAAAAATTCACCAACGAGCGCACCGCCGAAGGCATCCAGCGGGCCTTTTTTCTCACCGTCGGCGGCGTCTCGCTCGGCCTCGAGCGTGAACTCGAGCACGAAGGCGACGACGCGGCGCTCGATTTTCTCATCGACCATGGCGCCGAACACGCGTTCCAGGCCGGCTTTCGCATGATCCGCGACCTGTCGGCGCTGCCGGAAGACTCGCTCGTCGGCGAATACGACCTCGACCCGATCTACATGCAGCGGCGCCTGAAGGAACTGTTCGTCGACATCTGCAATGCCGATCCGGGCCAGAACTGGTCGGGGCTGGAGCGTTACGAACTGCAATACAAGCAGCGCAAGGGCGTGCAGGCGATCGTGCACGCGGCCGGCTGGCTGCGGCGCCATCATTACGCCGGGCCGGTCCTGGACCCGGACTTGAACGCCGAGGGCGTCATTGCGCTGGCGATCATCTTTGCCATCGAAGGCGGCGGGCGCATCGTCGCCCGCACCGGCCAGAAAGAGTTCGAGCGCCTGGTCGGATCGGTGCGCAAGAACAAGCCCGACTTCGAGGCCGGCTGGGCCGCGCTGATGGCGCACATGCCGGCCCAGCACCAGGCAGTGATGGCCGAGCGCATCGCCTCCTACCGCGAGCACTGCACCGTACTCCAGAAAATCCGCACGCGCGCGGCGATGAAGACGCTGTTCGCCGAACTGGAAAATTACGCCGGTTCGGAGCTGGATGCGGATTACTCGTAGGCATTGGCGTTGGCGTTCGCGCTACCTTTCGGCCTTGCCGCATCCGTCACCAGCGCCACGAACGCGTCGATCAGCGGCGACTGCTCGCCGGCGCGCTGCGCCAGCAGCAGCATCGTCGTCGCTTCCGCATCGAGCAGCGGCCGGTAGCACACGCCGTCCATGCGGATCCGGTCGAACGACGACGGCAGCAGGCTGATGCCGCTGCCGGCCGCCACCAGGCCGATGATGGTCGACGCTTCGCCGGCGGTCTGGCCGATTCGCGGTGCAAATCCCGCGGCGCGGCACAGCCGCAAGATCTGCGGATAGATGCCGGTGCCCCCGCCCGGCGGATACATCACGAACGGCAGCGCTTCGAGCTCCTTGATTGCCAGCGCCGGTTTGGCCGCCAGCCGGTGCCCGGCAGGCAGCACCACCATCAGCGGATCTTCGCGCAACGGCGTCAGCGTGACGCCGTTCGGCACCGCGACTTCGGGCGGGCGCACGAACCCGAGGTCGAGCGTGCGCTGGCCGATCGCTTCCAGTTGGCGCAACGTCGCCATCTCGTGCAAGGTGAGGGTAACGAGCGGGAAGTGATGGCGGTAGCGGTTGATCACTTCGGCAAACAGCGGCGTGAGCGGGGTGGAATAGGTGAAGCCGATGCGCAGTTCGCCCGCTTCGCCGCGCGCCGCCCGCCGCGCCGTCTCGCCCGCCTGCTCGGCCAGCGCCAGGATGCGGCGCGCATCGTCCAGGAACAGCCTGCCTGCCTCGGTCAGCCGCACCCAGCGCTTGCTGCGCTCGAGCAACTGCGCGCCGATATCGGCTTCCAGCACCTGGATCGCATGGCTGAGCGGCGGCTGGCCGATGTGCAATCGCTCGGCGGCGCGGGTAAAGTGCAGCTCTTCGGCAACGGCAACGAAGTAGCGCAGGTGGCGAAGTTCCATCGTCTTATCTATTCCAGGTATGACAGCAGCGTCAAATATATATTGGACAGTATTAAAGCGCAAACCTAAGATGGTTTGCACCGTTCAACCATGTCCAGGCCTCATGTCCGTTTCCGCCTTCCCCCCGGCCATCGCTGCCGGCAGTCCGGCATTCAAGCGCATCAACCGCGCGATGGTGTTCGGCGGTTTTTCCACCTTTGCCCTGCTGTATTGCGTGCAGCCGTTGATGCCGCTGCTGGCGCACCAGTTTGCGTTGACGCCCGCCCAAAGCAGCCTGGTGCTGTCGGTGTCGACCGCCGCGCTGGCGCTGTCGCTGCTGCTGAGCAGCGTGGTGTCGGACCGCATCGGCCGCAAGCCGATGATGGTGGCGGCGATGTTGGGCGGCGCCGTGCTGACGCTGGCCTCGGCGTGTGCGCAAGACTTCACCCAGTTGCTGGTGCTGCGCGGCCTGCTCGGTGTGGTGCTTGGCGGCATGCCGGCGATCGCCATGGCTTACCTGGGCGAAGAGATCGAAGGGCCGTCGCTCGGCTTGTCGATCGGCTTGTACATCGGCGGCAGCGCCTTTGGCGGCATGCTGGGACGGGTACTCGTTTCGGTGCTCAGCGATTTTTATTCGTGGCGGCTGGCGCTGGCGGCGATCGGCGCGGCCGGCCTGTACGCGGCGTGGGAATTTCGCCGCAGCCTGCCGGCGTCGAACAATTTCAGGCGCATCGACGGTACCAACCAGCGCGGCGTTGCCACATTGGTCGAGGGCATTCGCATTCACTTGTCCGACCGCGGCCTGCCGTGGCTGTTCGCGCTGTCGTTCCTGCTGATGGGCTGCTTCGTGAGCCTGTACAACTACATCGGCTACCGGTTGCTGGGCGCGCCGTTTGCGCTCAGCCAGAGCGGCGTCGGCCTGCTGTCGGCGCTCTACTTGCTCGGCATTGTCAGTTCGGTGTGGGCCGGCCGCCTGGCCGACCGGCTGGGCCGGCGCAACGTATTGTGGCTGTTCATGTTGGTGATGCTGTCCGGCTTGCTGCTGACGTTGTCCAACGCGCTGCCGGCGATCGTGCTCGGCACCGGCTTGTTTACGTTCGGATTTTTCGCCTGCCATTCGATTGCCAGTTCATGGGTCGGCCGGCGCGCGCAAGCCCCGCAGGCGCTCGCCTCGGCGCTCTACCTGTTCTTCTATTACCTGGGATCGAGCGTGATCGGCGCGCTGTGCGGCGTCCTGTGGAGCAGCGCCGGCTGGGCTGGCGTGGTCGGCTTGCTGGGCAGCTTGCTCGGCGTCGGCTTCCTCATCGCGCTGCGCCTGCGCGGCCTGACGCCGCTGCCGTTGGCAACCCTGGCGCCGGTCGCCTGAGGTGCTCTTTTTCTGAAATAAGGCGCAACTTGTGTGTGAACCCATAGTCTAAAAGATCTAACCTTTTAAAGGAGTTCATCATGTTGAGAGTCAACGAAATCCAGCAGCGCATCACCCATATTCAGCAAACCATCGAGCAGGCCGAACAGGCTTGCATGTCGGCCGCCGATACCTCGCCCGAACTGACCGCCTGCATCCGCAAAATGGCCCAGGAAGCCAAGCAGGCCGAGTCGGTCATCGCATCGAACGACCAGGCCCGCATCGCCGAGTGTGTCGACAGCCTCGAAGACATGGGCGACGACGCCAAACGCCTGTCGCGCAGCGACGCGCGTATTTCACCGCAGGTCGAAACGGCCGTCACCATGGTGCATGCCGAGCTGTCTGATTTGAAGCACAAGATGCACTAAGCAGTGTAACCAGTGCCGCGCTGCCCTGCAGCCGGCCTTGCCTGTTACTTTATATCACCTTCCTGGCGCGCAGCGCGGCGATGTCGCCATCACTGCGGCCAAGCCCGCGTGCATCAAGGTCGTCCGCACCCAAAGAGTCGTAGGTTTTTTTACGTTGACTGTTCTGGCGCGGTATCCGGGCAAGCGCCCATGCTGCTGGCGGCGGCCTGCGCTTCTTCGGTGCTGACGTCCTTGATGTGCGTGGCAATCGACCAGCTGTGCCCCGACGGATCGGTCAAGGCGCAGTAGCGGTCGCCCCAGAACATGTCGCTCGGCGGCATTTTGACTGTTGCGCCTTCCTTCACGGCCCGTGCAAAGGCGGCGTCGACGTCTTCGACATAGACGTGGATCGTCACCGAGGTGCCCTTGAGCAGCGTCGGGCCGAGCGCGCCCCATTCCACGTTCTCGTCCATCAGCATCAGGGCCGAGTCGCCGATGCGCAGCATGGCGTTCATCAAGCGGCCGTCTGGTCCGGCGATGCGGTTCAGTTCGACTGCGCCGAACGCGCGCCGGTAAAAGTCGATCGCTGCCGACGCGTCGGCGCAGACCAGGTACGGGGTCAGGGTGTGCATGCCTTGCGGAATCGGGCTTACTGGCGAGGCGGCCATGTTTGGTCTCCTTGGGTCACGGTTGATCGGTCGCTGGCGCAGCGAATGAGGACACGCTGGGCGCCGTAAAGTATAGTATGGGCGATGGCGAAAAAACCACGTCTGCCTGCCAATTGAGAGGAAGCTGCGATGAAAACCATGATTGCTGACGGCGCCGCGACACCGCGCCGGACGGTTGCCAAAAGCGTCGGCCTGGTCGTGCTGGGGACGGTGCTGATCTTGCTGGCGCCGCTGGTGGCGATGCGGTTCACCCCTGAAGTGAACTGGTCCCTGTTCGATTTTATCGCTGCCGGCGTGCTGCTGACCGGAACCGGGTTCGCCTTCGTGTTGTCGATGAGGACGCTGCGCACCAGCCGGGCACGGCTTGCGGCCGGCGTTGTGCTCGCGCTGGCGCTGGCGCTCGTCTGGGGGGAACTTGCGGTGGGCTTGTTCGCGACGCCGTTGGCCGGAAGTTAGCGGCAGCGATTTTTGGGACTCGCCTCGTTTCATCAACTAGCCTGATTAACTGGCCTCTTCAACCAGGCTCATCGACCAGGCTCGTCAACTAGCCGCGCGCGGCCCGACCCGTCCCAGCGCGTCGATGAACAGCTCCCGTTCGTCGTCGACGATGCCATCCACCACGCGCTCGTCAAGTCCCAGCGACTCGAGCACGAAGGCCGACAGCTGCAGGCTGGCCTCCAGCGTTTCGGGCACCACTACGGTGGCGCCGGCCAGTTTGAGCAATCGCGCCTGCTGCTCGTCGCGGGCGCGGGCGAACAGGGCGATGTCGGGAAATTCGCGGCGAATGCCGCGCACCGCCTGCAGCGCCGATTGCGGATGGTCCATCGTCAGCACGATCGCCGGCGCCTCGTGCGCGTGGACGCGGCGCAGCAGTTCGGCGCGCGCGGCGTTGCCGAAGTAGACCGGCAGCCCTTGCTGGTGCAGTTCGGACGCCAGGCGAGCGTCGTTTTCGAACGCGATGTAGCAGATGCCCTGCTCGGTGAGCAGTTTGCCGAGCATCTGGCCGACGCGCCCGAACCCGGCGATGATGACGCACCCGCGCGCTGCATCCAGTTCGCTGGCGTCGGCAAGCAGGGCGCCGGCGTGCAGCCGCAGTTCCCAGGCGTCGCCAATGGCGCGCCCGAGCCTGGCCAGCATGGGCGTGATGAACAGGCTCAAGCCGACGGCCAGCATGACGCGCTGGCCCAGCGCCGAATCGACCAGGCCGCCGGCCATGGCGTAGCCGATGACGATGAAGGCGAACTCGCCGCCCTGGCCGAGCAGCAGGCCGCCTTCGATCGCGCGGCCCCAGTTCAAGCCGCCGGCGCGCATCAAGAGGGCGACGACCGCCGCCTTGATGGCGACCAGGCCGAGCACTGCGGCGCCCAGCCACAAGGGCGAGTCAAAGATCGCGCGCGCGTCCATCCCCATGCCGACCGTCATGAAGAACAGTCCCATCAGCAAGCCGCGAAACGGCTCGATCATCAGTTCGACTTCATGCTTGAACTCGGTCTCGGCCAGCAGCAGCCCGGCGATCAGCGCGCCGAGCGCCATCGACAGCCCGGCGGCGGCGCTGAGGCCAGCGATGCCGAGGGTGGTCAGCAGGATCAGCGCCATGAACACGTCGGGTTGGTGGCGGTGCGCAAAGGAGCGGAACAGCGGCCGGATCACGCGCCCGCCCACCAGGTAGATCAGCGCGATGGCGGCGACCGCCTTGGCCAGGGCAATCAGTACCAGCGTCGGCATGTCGGCGCCAGCGGCACTGCCCCTGGTCATGACGCCGATCAAAATCAACAGCGGCACCACTGCCAGGTCCTGCAGCATCAGGATCGAGAACGTCGCCTGGCCGAGGCGGCTGGCACTGGTGTGCTGCTCCGTCATCAGCTGCATCACCACCGCGGTGGAAGACAGCGACAGCACCAGGCCGAGGATGATGGCGGTATCAAGCCGCTGCCCGAGCAGCAGCACGGCGCCGCCGATCAGGGCGGCGCTGATGGCCACCTGCGCGCTGCCGGCGCCGAATACCCAGCGCCGCAGCGACCACAGGCGGGCGGCGGACAACTCCAGGCCGATCATGAACATCAGGAACAGCACGCCCAGTTCGGCCAGCACGGTGACGCCTTCGGCGCGTGGAAACGTCAGGTAGGCCAGCGACGGCACCTGGTCGGCCATCAGCCCGAGGCCGAACGGGCCGAGCAGGGCGCCGACGGCGAGAAAACCCAGCACTTGATTGATGCGCAAGCGCTGCAGCAAGGGAATCAGGATGCCCGCCAGCGTCAGGAACAAGAGGATTTCCCGCAGGAAGGGGAAGGCGTGTTGTTCTTGCACGGAGGGCCTGTGGGTGATGGTTATGCCTGCATTTTATATCGCTCCCAGGTTGCGCCCGGTTTGATCCGATGCGGTGGTGTAGCGGTCAGGCGCCGTCGTTGCCGCGCAGGCGGGAACCGGTGTCGACAGGGAACACCGCGCGCGCCTCCAGAAACCGCCCGAGCGCGTTGTCGAGTGTCGGCAGCAGCAGCGCCCGGTTGCTGTGCAGCGCGCTGTAGTGCGGCCGCGCCGCGACGTAATTGCATTCTGCCGCGCTTTGCGACTCGAGGCGGCTGCAATCGATGCCGGCCTGGTCCGCCGCCTTGGCGGCAAACTCGAGCCACGTCACCGGGTGGCCGTTGGTCAGGTGCCAGACGCCGCTTTCGCGGTCGATGATCAGGTCGAGGCAGGTGTCGACCAGGTCCGGCACGTACGTTGGCGACACCGTGATGTCGTTGGCGGCGGCAAACGGCGCCCCCGTTTCGAGCGCGCCGAGTGCTTGAAAGACGAAATTGAATGAGTCCCACGGGCCGAAGAACGAACTGGTGCGCACCACCAGCGCGTCCGGATTGCAGTCGAGCACGGTGCGCTCGCCCTCGGCCTTGCTCTTGCCGTAGATATTGATCGGCGCCATCGTGTCGGTTTCGACGTAAGGGTTGTTCTGGCGGCCGTCGAACACCAGGTCGCTCGAAAACGTCGTCAGGTGCACGCCATGGCGCGCGCACGCGGCGGCCAGCACCGCCGGGCCGTGGGCGTTTTCGCGAAAGCAGCGGTCGACGTCGTTTTCGGCATCGTCGACCCGCACGTAGCCGCTGGCGTTGACAATGGCCCACGGGCCGAAGCGCTGCAGCGCCTGTTCGACCGAGACGGGGTCGGCGATGTCCATGTCGGCGCGACTGAGCAGAACGTGGGCCAGGTTGCGCTGCTCGCACAAGCGGGCGAACGCGCGCCCCAAAGTGCCGTTGGCGCCGATGATCAGGATCGGTTCGGCACGCGTGCGTCCCGGTCCGCGGCCTGGTGCGCTCACTACAATCGACGTCAGCGCGGCGGGACTGGCCACCGGCGGGTACAGGAAGCGCCCCGGACGGCGCCACCAGCCCTGGCCATGCAGCACCGGATGCGACAAACTTTTGCCGGCCGCCAGTTCCTGCATCATGCCGGCCAGCGCGGTGGGGCGCGGCAGCGGCGAGCGCACGTCGAACGGGCCGGGCTCGTAATGACTGTCGCAGCGCGTCACCAGGCTGTTCCAGTCGAACGAGCCGAGCAGGGCCCACACCGTCACGGCGCGCACGTCGACGCCATTGGCGCGCACCTGGCCGGCGGCCTGCCAGACTTCGAGAAGCCAGCGCAACTGGTCTTCGCGCCGGGCGTCGATGTGCGCTTCGGTGACCGCCAGCGGCAACCGGTAGCGGTCCCAGATTTCTTCCAGCAGCGGCGCAATGCCGGGAGTGGGCGCGGCCAGCACGCGCGCCGATTCAACGTCGGCGAACGGCACGCCGTCCTTTGTTACGCCGGCGAACTGCGGCGGGTAGCGGTCGATCCGGTGATCGAGCCAGCGCTCGCTGGTGACATAGTAATTGACGCCGATGATGTCTGGCGGGCAGGGGTTGTCGCGGAACCACAGCAGCTCGGCCGGATCGATGCCGGTGCCGACCAGGTAAGACCACAGCGCGTGCTCGGGACCCACCATGCCGCACAGCAAATCCCAGCCCAGCCAGCGGCGTTCGTTGTAAAACGTGGCAACATCGGCCATCGCGCCGGTGCTGTAGGTTTTGCCGAGGTCGTCGGTCTGCACCAGTTTGGCGTCGGGGTTGACGGCGCGGATCGCGCGCATCGCCAGCACCACCGCGCGGCACTGGTTCAGCAGCGCTTCGATGAAGGTGTGGTCGTCGCGGCCATGCGGATACCACAGGCCGTACAGGCCGCTGAAGCGGGCGGTGGTGAGCGGCTCGTTGACCGGCGTGTAATGGGTCAGCCACGGATAGCGCGCGGCCACGGCGCCGGCGTACTCGGCCAGTCCGGTGGCAAAGCCCGGATCGATCAGGCTGGTATGGCGCGGTCCGCTGCCGTGATGCACCAAGCCGGCGATCGGCGCAATGCCGGCGTCGCGCAGGGCGTGCAGGCGCGCGTCGGCCCAACTCCAGTCGGCGTTGGCCAGGCCGTCGGGGGCGGTGCGCTCCCACAGGACGGGGTAGCGGATGGCGCTGATGCCGAGCGACGCGAAGCGCGCGATGTCGTCGTCGCGCCCGGCGTGGCCGTTGCGGTCGAGCTGGTGGAAATACGCTTCGCGTACCCGGTTGGCGGTGCACTCGAGGCCACCCCAGAGTGCCAGCGGAGCGATGGAATCGGTGTTTTTCGGCGTCTGCATGGATGCACCTGCGTGTTGTTTAAACAATTTAGAGAGCGGCCACAGCCTCAAAGTTCGAATTTCTTTCAAGCCGGCGTCGATCAACGGTGCCTGGCAGCACGGCAGACGCCGGCGCTGGTGCCGGTTCGACGCTTTCGATGCTGTATCATGGCGGCTTCCCAAGCTACGCGCTGTTCACTCCTTTTTAATCCGGGCGCCGACGGCGTCCTCTTGTTACCGAGATCTCCGCATGCAAACTTTTATTCCCGGCAAAGACGCCGCCCTCGAGTCCACCATCGACACCATGCAGGCCAAACTGGCCGAGCGCGGCTTCAAGCTCAACGAGTCGTCCCTGCTGCACGAAGTCGATGCGATCTGGTCGACCCACATGAAGGACAACGATTGCCCGATGCTGTTTTCGAACGGCAAGGGCGCTACCGAACTGGCCGCCCGCGCCAGTGCCTACGGCGAATTTTTCGAGCGCCTCGGCACCCATTATTTCTGGACCCACTTCCACCTTGGCGCAACGCGCGCCAACAAGCCGTTCGTGCACTACCCGCAGGAGCGCTGGTTCCCTCGCGCCGACGACGGCAAGTGGCCGGCCGGCATCCTCAACGACGAACTGCACGCGTTCTATAATCCGGATGCCGAAATCGACGCCGAAGTGCTGGTCGACCTTAATTCTGGCAACGTCGCGCGCGGCATCTGCGCGCTGCCGTACCAGCGCGTGCGCGATGGCGCCGAGACGTACTTTCCGGTCAACATCATCGGCAACCTGTACGTCAGCAACGGCATGGCCGCCGGCAACACGCTGATGGAAGCGCGTACCCAGGCGCTGTCGGAAATTTTCGAGCGCCAGATCAAGTACCGCATCATCAGCGAAGGCCTGTGCCTGCCGGAAGTGCCGGACGAGGTGATCGCCCGCTTCCCCAGCATCGCCGCCGGCATCGCCGGCTTGCGCAAGGCCGGCTTCGGCATCCTGGTCAAGGACGCTTCGCTGGGCGGCAAGTATCCGGTGATGAACGTGACGCTGGTCCATCCGAAGGACCAAGGCGTCTTCTCCAGCTACGGCGCCCACCCGCGCTTTGAAATCGCGCTCGAGCGGGCGATGACGGAATTGCTGCAGGGCCGGGCGCTCGACTCGCTCGAAGGCTTCCCCGAGCCGGGCTTCGACATGAACGAGATTAATGCGGTGGCCAACCTCGAAATCCACTTCGTCGATTCGAGCGGCGTGATCAGCTGGAACTTCATGGGCGACACGCCGGACTTCCCGTTCGCCGACTGGAATTTTTCCACCACCACCGAGGAAGACTACCAGTGGCTGGTCGACTGCATCCATGGCGAAGGCAACGACATTTACGTGGCCGATTTCAGCGAGCAGGGCGCTTACAGCTGCCGCATCCTGGTGCCGGGGTTTTCTGAAATCTATCCGGTCGAAGACCTCGAGTGGGAAAACAACAGCATCGGCAATGCGATCCGGCCCAAGCTGGTGCGTCTGAACGACCTGTCGGAACAGGAGTGCACCGACCTGCTGGAAGAGCTGCAGACGATGAACGTCAACGACGAGCGCCCGCTGTGGGAAATCCTCGGCCTGGCCATTCCGCTCGGCACGCCATGGAAACAGCTGCGCGTGGGCGAACTGAAAACGCTGCTGGCGCTGGCCGTCGGCGACCAGGACGCCATCCTCGAAGGCTGCGACTGGATCCACCACTTCAAGGACCTGGCGCCCGCGCGCCGCCTGGTGTACCGCTGCATCGAGAGCATGCTCAATGTCGAAGACGTCGACAATTACCGCCGCTCGCTGGTGCTGCTGTACGGCGCTGAGACAGTGCGCCAGGCTGCCGCCCTGCTGGATCAGAGCGAGCGCTTTTTTGGTTTGGAAACGCTGGGCGCCGACATGGAAGGCAGCCCGATGCACCAGACCTTGCTGGCGGCGTACGACAAGCTGTTCGTGTAACGGGTCGGTCTGACTGCGCGGGTCAGCAGTGAATAAGCAGTAAATAGATGGGGTCCTCGCGAACGTGGGGACCCCATTTCGTCATGCCTCTCAAAATTCAATCACCGGCCGATCCCATGTGAAGGCCGGGATCAGTCCTTCAGGTCGGCCGGCACCTTGCCGCCATTTGCCGCCACCTTGTTCATCACCTGGCGATGCAGCCAGATG
>Ga0326735_1000020_pt1 | contig 29392 bp, 17 predicted proteins | sample 37_GP2_1092_FD_207945 | JGI IMG/M metagenome (GOLD analysis project Ga0326735, IMG submission 207945) | Glacier ice microbial communities from Ngari, Tibet, China - 37_GP2_109.2 | ecosystem: Environmental > Aquatic > Freshwater > Ice > Glacier | place: China: Ngari, Tibet | collected 2018-07-31
CATTCTATCTGATCAAGCAACTCGAAATCCGCGATGTGCGCCTGGTGCATGCGCCTGCGGCCGGCATCGGCAAATTTGGCGGCGACATCGACAACTGGATGTGGCCGCGCCACACCGGCGACTACGGCTTTTACCGCGCCTACGTAAGCCCGGGCGGCAAGGCCGCCGATGCAAGCCGAGACAACATTCCTTACGTGCCCAGGCATGTGCTGAAACTGGCCAAGCAAGGCATCAAGGAAGGCGATTTCGTGATGGCGCTGGGTTACCCGGGCCGCACCAACCGCCACCGCCTGCCGTCCGAAGTGATTCACGCCTTCGACTGGAACTACCCGGCGTTCGTCAAGGCGTCCGCCGAAAAGATCGCGATCATCGAGCGCGAAACCCGCGGCAATCCCGACACCACGCTGAAATATGCAAACCAGGTGGCCGGCATCAACAACTATTACAAGAACCGCCAGGGCATGATCGATTCCTATGCCGGCAGCGATTTCCTGGCGCGCAAAACGCTTGAACATGCGGCGCTGAAATCGTGGGTCGATGCCGATGCCGCGCGCCAGGCCGAGTATGCGGCCAGCATTGTGCACGTGGAGCACTTGATATCCGAGCGCGACCGCGCTGCCAAGCGCGACTTCTTCCTCGACTCATCAAAGCCGCGCCTGCTCGGCAGCGCGACCGCCTTGTATCGCCTGGCCAACGAGACGACCAAACCGGACCTTGAGCGCAAGGCCGGTTACCAGGTACGCGATTTGCCGCGCTTCAAGGCCAGCCTTGCCGCCATCGAGCGCACCTACGATACCAAGGTCGACCAGGCGCTGGTCTTCAATAGCCTGGTCCAGTATGCCGCGCAGCCGGAAAATGAGCACAATGCCAGTTTCGACGCCGTCCTCGGCATCAAGGCTGGCGCCACGCAGGCCGAACTGAAGCGCGTTCTGGAAAAAATGTATGCCGGCAGTCGACTCGGCGACCCGATCGAACGCGCAGCCTGGCTGGAAAAAAAGCCCGACGACTTCAAGCAAAGCAAGGATAGCTTCGTGCAAGCGGCCGTGGCGATGTATGACGCCGATCTGAAAAAGGAAGCGGCCGAGGAAGAGCTGGGCGGCAATCTGCAGCAAGCCTACGCCAATTACATGAAGGCCAAGATCGCCTACATGAAGAGCCGCGCCCTAACCGTCTATCCGGATGCGAACAGCACGCTGCGCGTCACGTTCGGGCGCGTCGAAGGGCGCGATCACGGCGCCGACGGCACCGCGTGGAACGCGTTTACGACCGTGAAGGGCGTGCTGGCGAAAAACACCGGCAGCGGCGAATTCAACGCACCCAAGGCCCAGCTGGACGCGATCAAGGCAAAAGACTTCGGCAAGTACGTCGCCCCGGAACTGAAGACGGTGCCGGTCGACTTCCTGGCCACGCTCGACATCACCGGCGGCAATTCCGGTTCGGCGGCCTTGAATGCGAAAGGCGAATTCATCGGCTTGGCGTTCGACGGCACGCTCGATTCGATTATTTCGGATTGGGATTACAACAAGGCCAACACGCGCTCGATCCAGGTCGACCTGCGCTACATGTTGTGGAACATGAAGCACGTCGACAAGGCTGATAACCTGCTCAAGGAAATGGGCGCAGAATAACGCTCAGGCCGCACATTTCAGGCCACCCCGGCCGCTCGGCCCGTCAACAAGCCACGCACCCGATATACGATAACGGGGCGTGGCTTTTTTTATCAAACGCTCAGATTGGAGCCAGCAGTTCAACGGCCAACTCGCCGATCCGGTCCAGCGCCGCAAGGTCTGGCGCGGCGCATCGGCGGCGGCCATGCCGGCGCTGGAAATGACGGATGCCGTCGACGATCCGAGCGCCACCAGATCCGGGTCCGGACACGGACGGCCGCCGTAGACCGACAGTCTTGATACCGGGTCGAGCGCAATGCGCGCATCGCCGCCCGACACCAGCAGAGCGTTTGTGTCGGGCAGCGTACAAGGCGCCGCGTCGCCAGTCCGGTTGATGTTGCCCGGCATTACGCCGTCACTGCGGCATGCGCCAGCATCTGGCGAAAGGCCGCGAAGACCTTTTGCATCGCCGGCTTCTTGTACGGGAACATCGCTTGCGCATCCATCGCATGCACGACCATCGCGTTGTCAACCTCGAAGATCAACAGTTCGCCGGCGCCGGTTTCGGCGCAATCGATGCCCACATACTGCAGCCCCATGCGCTGGTGGATCGCTTGCAGCGCTTGCGCATGGCGCAACGCGAACTGCCGGTCGAAGCTCGCCATGCAAGCCGCTTCCTCGGCGCGCTTGTCAACGCTTTCGGTCATGCCGGCGTTCAGGTAATGAATCATCCAGTGCGTTGACACCGCGAAGTGGCATAGATAAGGCTTGCCATCGATCAAAGCAATGCGGTACTTGCGGAACTCGCCGTCAGGGCTGCGATAGTCGACGAAGCGCGACAGGTAGAAGCGCTCGCCGGCGACCCGCGCCAGATAGTCGGACAGCGCGTCGCGATCGATGATTTTTTCCAGGTCGGTGCCGGCGTGGGACCCGATGGGCCGCACGATCAGCGGAAAATCGTCGCCCGGCAGCAGCGCAGCGCACGTCAACGCGCCGGCGGCCAGCGCGTGCAGCGCGCTGCGCTCGAGACGCGCCGTGACCGGCATCTCCAGCCCGGCCACGTCGATCAAAGCGGCGCACACGCCATCGCGCGACAGCACGGCGATGTTAGCGGGCAAATTGACGACCGGGCGCGGCCAGTGGGCGACTACGCCGACCAGACGCGCCAGCAATGCCGCGTTGGCGTCCGATTCCGCGACCCCGACCATCATCACGTCGTGCTCGGGCACCAGTTCCGGCACCGGCGAATCGAGCGTCAGGTACAGCAAGTCGAGCGTGACATCCGCATCCTCGATCAGAAATTCGATCGGCGTATTCGCCATCAGGTCGCCCGGCCCCATGATGACCAGCAGGCGCAAGCCAGGTCGGCAAGGGGATGCAGCTTGGGCCGCCGGCAACGAGTACAGCGGCTGCAGCGCGATCGCCTGCGCCTGCAGCGCCAATGCGAGCGCGCGCTCGCCGGTCAGTTGCAGTACGGTCGAGCAATCCATGAGCGCATTCGCGTCAATCGGATTGGCTTGTGCACGGGCCAGCAGCGCCGCGCCCAGCGGCGCCAGGTCTTGCTGCAGGAAGGCGCGCCGCATCAAACGGGCGACACCGAGCAGCGGCGCGAACGGCTGGGAAGCCTCTTGTATCAAGTCAAGCATCATGCTTCCAATAGGGTCACGGGCAGGGCCGAATGCAGCGCGCTGCGCCGAAGCGGCGCAGCGCCGCCAGCAGCCGGTCGATGTCCAAGGCGGTGCTGCGGTGATTGACGATCGCCGCGCGGATCGCCAGTTTGCCGTCGATGGTCGTCGTCGAGGGCACGGCGATGCCCGATTCATGCACATCGGCGACGATCTCGCGGTTGAGGTTGTCTTGTGCATCGACATCGTCCGCATCGTGCGCGCCGGCGCAGCGGTAGCGGAAGCAGACGATGTTCAGCGCGACCGGCGCCAGCAATTCGAGATCGGGATCGGCTGCCACCTGCTGCGCCAGATAGCGCGCCAGCAAGCACGTTTGGGATATTGCCTGCCCCAGCTTGTCCGCGCCGTGCACCTTTAGCGTAAACCATGTCTTCAGTGCGCGAAAGCCGCGCGACAGGTCCGGGCCGAAATCGCAGGGCCAGGGCGAACCGCCGGCCAGCCCGCGCGCCTCGCGCCGCAGATAGGCGGCCGGCGCGGCGAACGCAGCCATGTGCTGTTGCGCGTCGCGCACCAGCAAAAAGCCGGCGTCGTACGGCACCTGGCCCCATTTGTGAAAATCGAAGGCCAGCGAATCGGCCCGTTCGATGCCAGCCAACAAGGGTGCGATGTCCGGCGCCAGCATGCCCAACGCGCCATACGCGCCATCGACATGGAACCACATTGCTTCGCGCTGCGCCAGTTCGGCCAGCGCCGTCAGATTATCGATCGCGCCGGTATCGACGGTGCCGGCCGTGCCGACGATAAAAAAGGGCTGCAAGCCGGCAACCCGGTCGGCCGCGATCTGCATTTGCAGCGCGCCCACATCGATCCGGTGCCGAGCATCGACGCCGATGCGGCGCAGCGCAGCGCTGCCCAACCCGGACAAATCCATCGCCTGGGCAATGCAACCGTGCGCCGCACTTGACGCATAGGCCACCAGTTGCGCGCCCGCTGTGCCCAGGCCGGTGCGGCGCACATCGACGCCGAGCGCCGTTGTTCTCGCCACCAACACGCTCATCAAATTGGCCATCGAGGTACCGGTGACGAACACGCCGCTGGCGCTGGTTGGAAAATGGAACAGTTCGCGCATCCAGCGCACGATCTGGCGCTCCACCTCGACCGGCATCTGGTCGCGCCCGCCCACATTCGCATTCAATCCGGCCGCCAGCATCTCGGCCACCATGCCGACCGGCGTGCCGCCGCCGTGCACCCAGCCCATGAAGCCGGGGTGCACATTGCCTGCGGCGTAAGGCAAGACATCGGCCATGAAGCTGTCGTGCGCGTCGGCCAGGCTGCCGGGCGCACGCGGCAACGGCGCGTCGAAGCGCGCCCGTACATCAGGCGAAATCGGCTGCCAGACCGGGCGCTCGCGTATTTTTTCGACGTAATCGAGCATGTCGTCGAGCATCCGGTGGCTTTGGCGCCGGAAGTCGGCCCAGTCCTCCGGGTCCAGTGTATCGCAAACAGGTTTTTGCATCGCCAGGCGCCAAAAATGACAAATCTGATTATCGCATCTTGCATCGGAATAGCATGCAAAGTTGATTCAACGTTGTCAAAGGAGCGGTACGCCAGGCTGATCATTGTCATGCATCAAACCGAGGGGGCAAAAAGTGTGGACGTTGCAATGTTCGTCAAGTAATATTGCCATAGAAACAATTTAATTTTTATTTTTAACATTTTGCGGAGAAGTTCTGATGAAAAATCGCGTCATTGCATCATTGGGCAAGGGCATCGCGCTGCTTGCCGTGCTGGGCATGTTGTCCAGCACGGCCCAGGCGCAGGCAGTCAAGCTGCCGTCCTATCAGGCCGACCTGAGCCAGACCTCGGTGTCGGGACTGTCGTCGGGCGCCTTCATGGCAACCCAATTCCAGGTCGCGTTTTCCAGCATCATGGTCGGCGCCGGCATCATCGCCGGCGGACCATTCTATTGCGCAGGTTCATACCCGTTCACGCCTCCCATAATCAATGCCAGCACCATCTGCATGAATCCGCTGCCAGGCTTTGCGCCCAGCGCGGCGGATTCGTTGTCGTCGGCTAAGCTCTTCGCGCAAGCGGGTTTGATCGACGCTACCGCGAACCTGAAGAAGCAAAAGGTCTATTTGTTCAGCGGCAAGAATGACTCCACGGTGACGAGCGCCGTCGTGGACCAGACTGCCTCCTTTTACAAGCTGGCAGGCGTGCCGGCGAAGAACATCAAATACGTGAAAAACGTCAACGCCGGCCATGCGATCACCACCAATAACAACAACGACGTCGCCTGCGATCAGACGGCGCCGCCGTACATCAACGATTGCGACTTCACTCAGTCGCAAGTGATCTTGTCGTATATTTACGGTTCGATGCATCCGCCCTCCACCGCGTTGAGTGGAAAAATCATCGAATTCGACCAGACGGCATTTCAAAGTGCGCCAAACTCCAGCATGAGCGATGCGGCCTATGCCTATGTCCCCAAGTCGTGCGACACCCAGACCTGCAAGGTGCATGTCGTGTTTCACGGCTGCCATCAGGGCGCCAACACGATCGGCAACCGGTTTTACAGCACTACCGGCTACAACGAAATGGCCGACAGCAACAACATCATCGTGCTGTATCCGCAGGTCCAGGCCAGCAACCTGGCTCCCTACAATCCGAAGGGATGCTGGGATTTCTGGGGCTATTCCAGCCCCAATCAGTTCGCGCCCGATTTCTATAGCAAAGAGGCGCCGCAAATGGCCGCCGTCAGGGCGATGCTAGATCGGCTGAGCCAACCGCGCCAGCAATAAGGGACGGCAGCACGCCGCTGGCGGACCCGGATGCTACAATCCGATCCCGGACGGCGTGCTTATCGGGCGCACCGCCTAGCCACCTGGAGCGGACCTTGATGCCAACTCATTTGCCCACTCGTTTGCCCACCAACCTGCCGGCAAATTTTTCAACAGCGTATGAAAAAGGCAATCAAAACCAGACCACGACCTGGCTGGAATGCATCGCTTTTTATGAAGAATTGGCGCGCAGCTTTCCGCGCGTGCTGCGCTTCGAAGTCGCTGGCATGTCGGATGCGGGCCATCCCATCCACGTGGGCGTCGTCAGCGTTGATGGCGAGTTCGACCGCGCGCGCATCAAGCAGGCCGGGCGCACCGTGTTTTTCAATAACAACGGCATCCATCCAGGCGAACCGGAAGGCATCGACGCCTGCATGGCGCTGGTGCGCGACCTGTGCGTCGATCCGGCGCGCCTGGCCGCGCTCGGCAGCACGGTGCTGCTGTTCATCCCGGTCTACAACGTCGATGGCTGCCTGAACCGCGCCAGCACGTCGCGCGTCAACCAGGACGGCCCCGAGCAATTCGGCTTTCGCGGCAACGCCCTCCACCTCGATCTGAACCGCGACTTCATCAAGTGCGACAGCCTGAACGCGCGTCTGTTCAACCAATTGCTGAGCAGCTGGGAGCCGGACGTGATGGTCGACACGCATACGTCGAACGGCGCCGATTATCCGTATGCGATGACGCTGATCCATACCCAGGCCGACAAGCTCGGCGGCGCGCTGGGCGTTTTTTTGAAGAACACGATGCTGCCGCACATTTTTGCCGAGATGGCGCAGCGCGGCTGGCCGACCTGCCCCTACGTCAACCCGGTCAACGAGTGCCCGGACGAGGGCATCGCCGAATTCCTCGAAGTGCCGCGTTTTTCGACCGGCTATTGCGCGTTGCACCATGTGATCGGCTTCATGCCCGAAACCCACATGCTGAAGCCGTATGCCGAGCGCTATGAAGCGATGCGCACGCTGCTCGACGTCACGCTGGAATTCACGGCGCAGCGCGGTGACCTTATACAGTCTCTGCGCGCCGAAGCGAAAGCGATGATTAGGACGCACTGGCCGGTCAGCTGGAAGCTCGACCTGGCGCATCCGTCGCGCTTTTTGTTCAACGGCTATGCGCCCAGACGCAGCCCCAGCCTGCTGGGCAATTACGACCGACTGTCGTACGATCGCAGCGCGCCATGGCAGGGCCAGATTGCTTACTACGACAATTTCATCGATGACGTGGTGGTGCGCGCGCCGCAAGCCTATGTCGTGCCGCAGGCGTGGCGCGAAGTGATCGAGCGCCTGCAATGGAATGGCGTCGAGATGACGCGCACCTTGCAAGCGCGCACGGTGCAGGCGCAGTATTACCACATTGCATCGGTGACGACGCGGCCCGGCCCGTACGAAGGCCACATGTTCCACGACGACATGGTGCTGCAAACGCGCAGCGCACCGCTGCAGTTGCAAGTGGGCGACTACATTGTTGCACTGGACCAGCCCAATGCGCGCTATGCCATCGAAACGCTGGAGCCGCAGGCGCACGACAGTTTTTTCCGCTGGGGCTTTTTCAACAGTGTGCTGGAAAGGAAGGAAACCTTTTCCAACTACGTGTTCGAAGACCTGGCGCTGGAATTGCTGAACGACGAAGCAGAATTGCGCACCTTGTTCGCGCAGTGGAAACGCGACCATCCCGACTTGCTGTCCGACCAGGACCAGGTGCTGCGCTTCATCTTCGACCATTGCCAGCGCCACGTCGAGCCCGAATGGCGGCGCTATCCGGTCTGGTCCATCCTTTGAAACTGAGGCGGCGCGATTGCGATCGCGCCGCCTCACCACGCGTTGTTCCATCGCCACCAGGTATTCATGCATTACGCCCTCAACTTGCGCACCTTCGCGCATAGCCATTATTTCTATCTCGGCTTGCGCGTCGCCATCGGCGTGCTCGGCCTGACCTTCCTTGCCCTCGAACTGGCCGGCACTGCGGCCGCGATGACGGTCTGCATCGGCGCGCTGTGCACCAGCCTGATGGACATGCCCGGCCCGCTGCGCCACAAATTCAATGAAATGATGGCTGCGGCGCTGCCGTGCACCCTGGTCACGCTGGTCACACTGGTCATCGTCCTGTGCGGCGCGCTGCCGGGGCCGTTCAAGCTGCTGGTTGCGCTGCTGACCTTCCTGGTCAGCATGATGGTGGCCTATGGCAAGAAATCGATGCCGCTGCAATTGGCGGCGCTGTTTACGATGACGATGGCGCTGCAGCCAGGCACCGAATCCGCAATCGATGCCGCGCTCGACCCTGCTGCCGAAGGCCCCGAGCGGCCAAACTGGCAAGGCTGGCCGCTGCTTGAGCGCCGCGTCAGGCTGCTGCAAGCCGATGCCGACCGGATCGCCGTGCACGGCAATGCGATCCGGCGCAGCGTCGCCGGGCTCGGCGCATAACTACCTGGCCTGGCACGGCTGCTGCACACGGCTGCTGCCTTAAACAATCATCCAAAATACATCTTAATGTAGAATGGTGTCATCCTCTTTTCATCACGCCATAGGACACACCATGATTTCTGCCGGCATTTCTGCCACATCCCGCCCCTACATCGATGCCAGCGTGCCGGTCTTGCGCGAACATGGCGTGACGATCACAACCACGCTTTACCGCAACATGTTCGCTGCCCACCCGGAGTTGACCAATATCTTCAACATGGCCAACCAGGCCAACGGCATGCAGCAGCAATCGCTGGCCGCCGCCGTGTTCGCGTACGCGTCGAACATCGACAATCCGGCTGCGCTGGCACCGGTTGTTTCGCGCATCGTCCACAAGCATGCCTCGCTGGGGATCAAGCCGGAGCATTACCCGATCGTCGGGCGCTACCTGATCGGCGCGATCGGACAAACGCTGGGCGAGGCCGCCACACCGGCCTTGCTGGCGGCCTGGGATGAAGCCTACAATGCGCTGGCGAGACAGTTCATCGAAGCCGAAAAGAAACTGTACGCAGCCTCTGGCGTCGCGGCCGGCGTTACGCGCGCGATGCGCATCGAAGCCCGGGTCCATGAAAGCGTCGATGTGACATCGATCACGCTGCGGGCGCAGGATGGCGCGCCGGCACCAAGCTTCAAGCCCGGCCAATACATCAGCTGCACGATCGCGTTTCCGGACGGCACACGCCAGTTGCGCCAGTACAGCCTGTCCGACGCGCCTAACGGCGACACGCTGCGCATCTCGGTCAAGCGCGAGCCGGCAATGGCGGGCAAGCCGGCCGGCCAGGTCTCGAACTGGATCCATCAACAATTGCAGGTCGGCGCCACGGTGCAAGTGTCGCCGCCGTACGGCGACTTCGCGCCCGATACCGAGTCGCTGGCGCCGATCGTGCTGCTGTCGGCCGGCATCGGCATCACGCCGATGATCTCGGTGCTCAACCGGATCGCCGTCTGCCACCCGATGCGCCGCGTGATCTTCGGCCATGCGGCGCGCAGCGCACTGCATCACGCGCATCAGGGCGACCTGGCGGCGGCCAAGGCCGCAATGCCGAACTTGAGCACGGCGACCTTCTACGAATCGATGCAGGAGCCAGGACAAGGGTTGATGGCGGGTTTGATGGACATTGCGCGCCTGCCTCCATGGTCGCGCGGCGAAACCAACGTCTACCTGTGCGGGCCGACCGGCTTCATGCGCGCGCAGTGGACGGGCCTGGTCGCAGCCGGCGTGCCGGTGACGCACCTGCACCGCGAAGTGTTCGGGCCGGACTTGCTGGACAGTTTGAATTGAAAAGGGGCCTTCGGCCCCTCCTGATGCAATCGACAGCGCGTTGATCAGAACGTGACGCGCATCCCCAGCGTAATGTTACGCCCGATCAAGGGCGCGGCGTTCTTGATGAACGAGGTGTGGCTGTAAGCCAGCACATTGCCCAGGTTGGCGGCCTTGGCATACAGTTGCACCGGCGTGCTGCCGATGCGCGTGTCGTAGGCGGCGCTCATGTTCAGCATGTTGTAGCCCGGGGTTGCGCTCTCGAATTGGGCCACCCGGTCTTGCCGGTTGACGCGTATCCATTCCAGCTTGCCGGTCCACGCTTGCCAGTTCGCGCCGACCCGCAAGCCGAGGCGCTGCGCCGGAATACGCGGCAGATTGCGGTTGAAAGCAGCGTCGTCGAGCTTCGCATGCACGACATCGCCAAACAGGCCGGCGCCCCATAAAGGGCTGAACTTGTGATGGATCTCGCCTTCGATGCCGGTGAACGTGGCGTCGCGTTGCGCGTATTCGATCAGCTGGAAACTTTCGTGGCTGTCCAGCGTATTGCCGTAGATGTAATTGCTGACCTGATTATGGTAAGCACCGGCCGAAAACGTCGTGGCGCCGGCGTGCTTGCGCAGCGTGACGTCGACATTGCGCGACGTTTCGCGCTGCAAATCGGGATTGCCGATCTCGTAGGTCGACGTCGCCATGTGGACGCCGTTTGCATACAATTCTTCGGCGCTGGGCAAGCGATGGGTGTGCGACAGCGTCGTGGCCACCGAATAGCCCGGTGCAAATTTCCACACCGCGCCCACCGATGCCGACGTGCCCTTGTGGCTGGTGTCAGCCAAGGTCGCACTGTCGACGGCGATGTCTTGCCATTCATGGCGCAGCGCGGCTTCGAGGCGCCAATTGCCGACCTTGTATTTCTCGACGATGAACACGGCCTGTTTTTGGGTGACGGTGGGCGCGACATAGGCTTCCTCGCCCAGCGCGCGGAAGTCGCGCCGCGTGGTTTGCACGCCGATGAAGCCGCGCAGGCCTGCAAGCGGCGCATGTTCGAGTTCCAGCCTGGCGTCGTGCGCGCGGCTCTTGAAGGTCGTTGCGATGGCGCCGTCCTCGATCTCGTCGTGCTTGTAATCGGTGAAAGCGGCCCGCATGCGCAGCTTGGCAAAGCCGGGAACCGGATTGCGCAATTCGCCGCGCAGATCCCAGCGCGCGCTGTCGAGCTTGACATAAGGCACGCCCTCCTCCCCATGCTCACCGCCGAGCTCCCCCCCGTGCCCATGCTCATTTTTTCCGCACGCCAAGCGCCCATTTTGCGCATGGCAGGCAGCGAATTCCTCCATATGGCCGGGCAAGCCATATTGCGCCTTCTGGCGCGTGTACGCGGCGCCCAGATAGCCATCCGCGCCGATCCAGGACACGCCGACGCTGCCGGTTTCGGTATCGTTATAGCTGCCATTCACCTCATTATTGTTTACCCCTCCGCCAGCCCAACCGCGGCCCACGCCATACGCATCGGCCGAGCGGCGCGCGCCTTCGGCGTGGATCGCGATATTGCCGGAACCGCCGGTCAATTCGAAGGCGCCGGCTTTTTCACTGGCGCCGGAGTTGGCACGCACCTCGGCGCTGCCTTCCAAGCCGTTGCGCGGCATGCGCGTCGGGATCTTCCGATCCAGCACATTGACCACGCCGCCGACCGCGCCGCCGCCATAAGCGAGCGCCGACGGCCCGCGCAACACTTCGATCTGGTCCGCCAGCAGCGGCTCGGACGCCACCGCATGGTCCGGGCTGATGGTTGACGCATCCTGCACTTCGGCGCCATCGGACAAAATCTTGACGCGCGGACCATCCATGCCGCGGATCACCGGCCGGCTGGCGCCGGCGCCGAAATGGCTGGCGACGATGCCGGGCTGGCCAGCCAGCGTCTCGCCCAGCGTCGCCTCGCGCCGCAGCACCAGTTCATCGCCTGCCAGCACCGTGACCGGCGTGCTCATGTCACCCTGGCCCAGCGCCAGCCCGCTGGCCGACACCGTGACGACAGCCATGGCTTGAGACGGGGCCGGAACCGGTGCCGGGGCTTGCGCTTGAGACTGAGGCTGGGTTTGAGCCTGGGTTTGAGCCTGAACTGCAGGCAGCGTCAACGCCAGCATGCAGGCGAGCGTGATCGGGGTGGATTTACGGATTAATTCAGACATGTTCGGTTTTTCCTTGATGGGTGGCGCAAGTGGTGGCGCGAGTCGGCGCCGGGAATGTGCACGGCCTGCGCAACTCGGCAATAATGATAACTCATTATCACTGCAAGCCCCATTGATTCGTCAAATTTGCTGTATTCTTCGGCCCATGGAACGCACAACCCGCCAAAAAACAGCCATACAATCCGTCATCAAAGCGGCCAAGCGCCCGCTATTGCCGCAGGAAATACTGGAAGCGGCAGGCTTGCAGGTGGCCCAGCTTGGCATTGCGACCGTCTACCGCAACCTGAAATCGCTGACGCAGGAAGGCCGCTTGCAGGTCGTGACCTTGCCCGGCGAAAGCCCGCGCTACGAGCCCAGCGCGGTGGCCGGCCATCACCACCACCACTTCCAGTGCTCGCGCTGCCAGCGCGTGTTCGACGTCCACGATTGCCCCGGCGACTTGAAGCGGATGGCGCCGCAAGGCTTTATCGTCGAACGGCACGAATTGACGCTGTATGGCTTGTGCGCCGATTGCAATGGCGCTGCCAAATAAGCAGATCCCCTTACCGCAATGCAAAATCCACCCGGCTGGTGGCGCCCTTGTCGTTGATGCCGTCGGCGCTCAGTTGAGGGGCGATCAGGAAGATGCGTTGTAGCGCAATCTTGCCGGTGTTTTTCAGATAGTTGCGCGTTGCTTGCGCGCGCTGGTCGGCCAGCGCGCGCAAGTCATCCGGCGTGACCTTGGTATGGGCCAGGATCAATTGCTCCATGTCGGCCGCGGGCAACGACCTGGCGAAGCCGATGACGTTGCGCGGCTTGTCAAATTGCGCGCTTTCGTAGATTTTTTCGAGATCGCGGGCGTGGTCGGCGGCGCTCGATCCGGCTTCCGCGACATTTGCGGCATTTGCCTCTCTTTGATCGGCATCCTCGGTGCGGCCTGTGCGTCTGTCGGCGGCGCGCTGCAAGCCGGCCAGCTTGCGATTCAACGCTTGCTGGCGCAAACCGGGCTCATCCAGGGCCGGGTCGACGCGGCCGATGATGTCGAGTTTCAGCGCCGGCCGATCAAGCAAGGCCTTGGCCAGCGTGTCGAGCCGGGACTTGGTCGCCTTTGTTAACAGCGCCGAGCCGGGCTGAAATTCGGCATGGCCGAGTTCTTCGCCGCCGCCGAAGTCTGACGCGAGCAATGCGAACGGCGCCGTGACGGCCTTGGATATCAGGTTGACGAAGACGCGCATCAGGACGCCGCCGATCGAGAACTGCGGATCATCGAGCGAACCGGAAATCGGCAGGTCGATGTCGATCCGGCCATCCCCATCCTTCAGCAGCGCCACGGCCAGGCGCACCGGCAGCCTGGTCGCGCTGGGGCTGTCGATCTGGTCGCCAAAGGTCAGCTGGTCGATGCGGACGCGGTTTTGCGCGCTCAGCAATCGGTTTTCGATATTGTAATTCACCTCCATGGCCAGCTTGCCCTTGACGATTTCGTAGCCGGCGTACTTGGCCGCGTACGGGGTCAGGCGCGGCAGTTCGACATCGCTGGCGCTGGCCTTGATGTCGAGAAACATCGGCTCGAACAGCAAGTTGAGCGAGCCTGAGATCGCGACCGGCGCATCGTCATCGATCTTGCCTTTCAAGTCGATCGGAGCCGGCGCCGGCCGGTTCGATGCGATCGCGCCCACGCTGCCATGCATGCCGGTCATGTTGGCCGTGTAATTGGGCTTGACGAAGTTGTCGGTGAAATTGATGTTGCCGTTCTTTAGCAAGACCTGGCCGATGCGGATCACTGGCTTGATGGCGTCCTTGTCGGCCTTCGCAGCGACGGCGAGCGCTGTGGGCTTGGACTCGGGCACAGGCTTGGGTCCGGAGGATTCCGGCACGATCGGCACGACCGACTTATTGCCGGCGCGCGACACCAGGATATCGTCCAGATTCAGCGTGCCGGCCGGCGACAAAATCGCGCGCGCATAGAAATCATCGAGTTCAATCTTGCCGAGATTGATGTGCTGGCGCTCGCCATCGATGCCGGCGTCGATCGCGCTGATGGCGAGCGTTTTCCAGCGCAAAAAATCGGCGGAATTTTCCTTGTCGATGACGCGAAAATTCGTCAAGCCCAGCGCGCCGTTATAGCGCGCCGCCAGCGCTTTTTTGCCTGTGGGCAAGCTCAAACGCAACTGGCCTTTCGCATCGGCGCCCCCGGTCTTGAGCGTCGCATTGAGCAGGTCGGCGAAATACGGTTGCAGCGCGGCGACCGGCAGCGCGTTAGCGTCGATGGCCAGGTCCAGCGACGCCAATTGCGGCGCCGCGCTGCCAGTGATGGTCAGATTGCCGCGCTGGTTCAGCGTGCTGCTCAGCGTGCCTGAGAGCGTGATGCTGATCGGCTTGTCGAGCTTGCTGGACACCTTGCCCAGCGTCAGGCTGAGCGCATCCGCGCGCAAATTCACCTGTGGCGCCACCGATTGATCGACGAAAGCGACGCTGCTGCCGGTGACGGCAACGCTGCCCAGCTTGGCGACCCAGGCCGCATCTGCAGCCGAGGATGTTGTCGAGGATATTGCCGTCCCGTTGCTCTTGCCCGATGGCGGGTTGATCAATTGCGCCAGATTGATGTCGCCGCTGGCGTCGCGCCGCACATCGGCGTGCATGCCGGCAACCTTGAGTGCGGCGGCGGCGAAGGTGCGCTTTGCGGTATCGACGCTGGCGTTTGTCAGGCTGATTTCTTTAACTTGCACGCTGCCGTAGTCTGCTGCGTTGGCGGCTGCCTTGGCACCGTCTGGCTGCGCGTTCAATCGCGTCAGCATCACCTTGCCATCGTTGATGGTCAACTGCGCCAGCGTAAATAACCGGGCCGGCACTTGCGCCTGTTGGACGCTGGCAGCTGCGGGCGCTGGCTTTGAACCCGCCAGCGCAGCCCCATTCAGGCGGCCATCAACGTCCAGGGCGGCCCACACTGCGGGACCTTGCAGATCGATTTTGCCGATCGCGGCGCTGCCGCTCAAAAGGTTGAAGTTATCGATATGGGTGGCGATCAAAGCTGCCTTGAACAACGGCGCCGCGTTGCTGTCGGCCAGCGCGACGTCTTGCAGCTTGATGTCGCCGGACAGGTTGATCTCGGGCTTGCCTTGCTTGCGCACGAAGCTCAGGTCCAGCCTGGTCGACAGCTTGCCGCCTTCGACCATGACCGGCAGCGGCGCAAAGCCGGCATAGCTGGCGATGTCGAGCTGCTCGATGTCGATCGCCAGCGCCGTTTCCTGGCTGCTGGCAAACGGCTTCGAGCGCCCCTTCAGTGCGAATGGCGCACCGTTGACGCTCATCGACAATCTGGGCTGCACGAACAGGTCGAGCGCACTGTCGAAATTGGAGACATGCGGCAAGCCGAGGGTCAAAGCCGCAATCGTCACCTGCTTGTCCGTGACCCGATCGTCGAACAGGATGCTGCCGTCAACGAGTTCGATGTTCGACACCGAAAAGCGCGCCTCGCCCTCGCTTTTTGGCTGCGCCAGAAGGCGCTCGATGACGTCGGAAAAATTGCTGCGCCCGCCGTCTGCTGCGCTGCTGCGCATCACGTGCAGCTTCGGTCCTGACAAGGTGACTTGCTGCAGCACCGGCGCCAGCTTGACGAGCGATGCGATCGATGCATTCACCAGCAGCGTGTTCGCAGAAAAAGCTACCGTCGTCCCGTTGGCTTCATAAAGCGCGAAGCCGGACGCGATCAACGTCAGCGTCAAGGGATTGAAGCTGACATTGGCGAGCGTGGCCTTGCGCCCCAGTTGCTGCGCTATCTGTTGCTGCGCCAGGTGCTTGACCAGCGGGGGAACCCCAAGCCAGCTGGCCCCGGCCAGCAGTGCAAACCCGAGCGCAGCAAAACCGGCCCCGCGCAGAATGCGCCCGATGTGCCTTGGTCCGGGAGGACGAATGGATTTTGCCATGGGGGCTTCCTTGCCGGGTGAAAAATGACTGATCGTGCATGAATGATGGTTGATGCTTGATGCTTGATGCTTGCTGCATGCGATGCTTGCGCGGCCATGCGGGCGGCGCAGTTTACCAGATGCACGACAGGGCGGCGCGTGCCTGTTGAACGAAAAACATCGGCAGCAGCGGGCGTCTTGCATTCAGTTTTTTTGAATGATGTCGTCCAACGGCACCCCGCACCGAGAATGCGACCAGGGCCATAATGAGTCCTTCCACAAGGAGACACACATGATCAAGCTACGCACATCACAGGATCGCGGCCTCGCCGACCACGGCTGGCTCAAGAGCCAGCACTCGTTTTCATTCGCCGACTATCACGACCCGCGGCACATGGGCTGGGGCAACCTGCGCGTCATCAATGAAGACCGCGTCGCAGCCGGCGCCGGCTTCGGCCAGCACAGCCACCGCGACATGGAAATCATCAGCTACGTGCTATCGGGAGAACTGGCGCACCAGGACAGCATGGGCAATATCAAGACCATTCCGCCCGGGGATGTGCAGCGCATGAGCGCAGGCTCCGGCGTCACGCACAGCGAATTCAACCATGCGAAGGACCAGATCACCCATTTCCTTCAGATCTGGATCAAGCCGAACGTGACCGGCATCGCACCCGGTTACGAGCAAAAAACGATTCCCGTAAACCAAAAGCGCGGCGCGCTGCGCCTGATCGCATCGCAAGACGGCGCGCACGATTCGGTCGTCCTCCACGCCGATGCGGCGCTTTACTCGGGCTTGTTCGATGGCGACGAGCGCGCGGAAATGGCGATCGACCCGCGCCGCAAGGCGTATGTGCATCTGGTGCGCGGCGCTCTGCTGGTCAATGATCAGCCGCTCATGGCGGGCGACGCGCTGATGCTGGAAGGCGAAAACAACATCACCTTGGCCCATGGCAGCGATGCCGAGGTCTTGGTGTTCGACCTGGCCCCTGGATGATTGTTTCTTAATCTGAAGAAATGGGAGGCGACGATCGTGCTGGCGCGCCTGGCGTGGGGCTTTGCCGATAATCGCCCCGCGCGCTGCACGTTGGCGGCGTGCTGGATACGAGCTACGAGCTGGCATCAGCGCGAAAATCTGATCGCGACGATGGTCAAAGGCAATAAAGACGCTCCGGAACCGGGTTCAACATCGCGCTGACCCGGCTGTCGCGTCACCGCTGCCCAAGCTTGGTGGCGCCAAACAATTGCTTGAACTCGGCCGGTTGCGAGCGCCAGTACTGGGGTGGGGCGTTGACCTGTGCGCCCAGCGCGCTAGCGGCGTGCCACGGCCAGCGCGGGTCGAACAGGATCGCGCGCGCCAGCGCCACCATGTCGGCCTCGCCCTGCACGATGATCGCATCGGCCTGATGGGCGTCGGTGATCAAGCCGACGGCGATCGTCGGCAAACCTGTCTCACGCTTGATGCGTGCGGCGAAAGCGACCTGGTAGCCGGGTTGGGCCGGGATCTTTTGCAGCGGTGAAATACCGCCGCTGGAGACGTGGATGAAGTCGGCGCCGGCTTGTTGCAAGGCTTGCGCAAATGCCACGCTTTGCTCGATGTCCCAACCGCCCTCTACCCAGTCAGTCGCTGAAATGCGCACGCCGAGCGCGATCGGCTGCAGCGCACTTGGGCGCGCAATCAAGCGCACGGCATCGCGCACCGCCGCGAACACTTCCAGCGGAAAGCGCATCCGGTTTTCCAGCGATCCGCCGTATTCGTCGCTGCGTACGTTGGCAAGCGGCGACAGGAATTGATGCAGCAGATAACCATGCGCCGCATGCAGTTCGAGCGCATCGACGCCGAGCGAGGCGCAGCGCAGCGCGGCGTCGACAAAGGCTTGTTTCACCTGCGCCATGCCGGCTGCATCGAGCGCGGTTGGCACCGCGTCGCCCGGCGCATGCGCCAGCGCCGACGGCGCCACCGTTTGCCAGCCGCCGGGTTCAAGCGCATGAATGCTGGCGCCGCCTTCCCACGGTTTCTGGCTCGACGCCTTGCGCCCGGCGTGGGCCAGCTGGATCGCGATGCGAATCGGCGCGTGCTGGCGGATCGCGCCGATCACTTTCGCCAGCGCGGCCTGGGTCTGGTCCGACCAGATGCCCAAGTCGGCCGCCGTAATGCGCCCTTGCGGCGTGACGGCCGCCGCTTCGGTAAATAGCAGCGCGGCGCCCGACAGCGCCAAATGACCCAGATGGATCATGTGCCAGTCGCCGGCCTCGCCATCGTCGGCCGAGTACTGGCACATCGGTGCGATCGCGATCCGGTTCGTCAATGACAAGGGTCCCAGCGCGTAAGGGGAAAACAAGGCACTCATTCGTCAAGCTCCATTTTATGTGATTGCTGCATTATTTCGATTGTATCGTCACCTTGGCGCACCACCATCAGCGCCGCGCGCAGTCCGACTTGCACATCCGGATTCGGGAAGACGACCAGTTCCTCGACCTCTCCGACGCGATGGACGGTAGCGCCATCGGTGGCGATGACGGCGCCGGCCGGCAGCGCGGTGAAATTTTGGGTGGCGCCGTCGAACGCCATCGAAAAAGCGTCGCTCAGCTTGATGATCTGCTGCGCGACCGTAAACACCTGCGGTGCGGCGCTGACGATCGTTGCAGCGGAAACTGTTGCGCCGCGCAGCAAGCCGTCCAGCGCCAGCGCGGCATCAGAGAACAGCGCAAGGTCGTTTTGCCCGAGCACGCCGACGCGGCCCAATTCGATCGTCGCGGCGACGGCGCCGCAGTGCTGCGCCGAAAAATGGCTGTAGGTGCCGTTTGACGTCGAATTGAGGATGATCGCCGCGATGCCGGCCTGGCCCAGCCAGCGTGACAACGCGGCCTGGCCCTTCGGTGCGATCAGGTCGGGCACGATGGCAAAAGTCGGGTACTTTGACGCCCGGATCGCCGTGTGCAAGTCCAGATGCCAGCGCTCGCCTTGTGCCATGCTGAAAAAATCCGTCGTCGCCGCGATCATCTGATCGGCGCGCGCCGCTTCGACGGCGCCGGCCAGGCCCACCAACTGGCGCTCGATCCGGAACATGCGGTTCAAGTCGGCATCGAGGTAGCGCCGGCCGGCCTTGACCGCGCCGATGTTACCCACGCAAACCATCAGATCGACCGCCAGTTGCCCGGGCTGGCGCGACAGGCAATCGAGCAACTGCGCCAGCATGTCGATCGGGCCGGTCTCGTCGCCGTGCACGCCGACCGACAGCAGCACGCTGGCGCGCCGGCCGGGCTGACTGGCAACCTTATTGTCAACCTCATCGGCAAACCTGATGTGCAGCAGGCCCGGCCCAGGCAGCGCCACCGCGAAGCCGGCATCAAGAAAGCGCTGCGCGAGCATGCCGAAGTCGCCAGCAGCCAGCGCTTGCAGCGCGTCAGATTCAGTGGCAGTCTGTGCCATCGCCTAAGCCTCCAGCGCGCCGGCCGCTTCGGACAAAGCCCATACGTAGAGCATCGCCTGATCCAGGTCGGGCGCCGCATGCGCCGCGCATTGCTGTGCAGCCAGCGCGGCAACCATCTCGGCCATCGCCACGGCCGCCTCTGCATGGACAAGCCTGTGCAACAGCTGCGCCAGCAGCCGCTGCTGGGTGCGCAGCAATGCACGGCGCGCATGGTTGCGCAATTGCGCCTGCGATTTGCTGTGCGGCGCATGCGCCAAGCCGCGCTCGAGCGCGCCGATGCCAAGCTCGCGCCGCAGCGCAAGGCCAAGCTGCAGCAACGCCGCCAGGTCCATCTCGGCTGGCCGCGCGACCGCCAGTGCGCTGAACAGGAATCCGGCCACGCTCTCGATCGCGTCGACCGCTTGCCAGGCTTGCGCGAATGACTTGTGCGACGTCTGCGCCAGGCTCGCCATAATGGGATCGAGCGCGGCCGCTTCCGCTTCTGCATCCGCATCCGCATCCGCCCGCATCAGCAGCAACGCTTGCGGCTGGCTGAACAGGCGCGCCAACTGGGCCAGCTGAGCCAACCCTTCGGCGCCGCCGAATTGATCGACCGGCACCGACAGCACGCCGGCGATCATGGTTCTTTGCAGCGCGCGGGTGCGCGCATCGGCCTTGATCGACGCCGCCAGCGGCACCGCCAATGCCTCCAGATCGAGCGCCTCGAACACCGGCGCCAGCTTGATCGCCGACCAGGCCTGGGCCCAGGCCAGGATCACGTCCGCCTCGTTGACGCCTTGTTCCAGAGCGAGTTCGCACAGCATCAGCGGGCCGCAGCGGTTGACCGCTTCATTGGCCAGCACGGTGGCCAGGATCGCATTGGCCAGCGGGTGCGCCAGCGCGCTGCGGGTCGCGACCAGCAGCGGCGGGAAGTAGGGCGTCAGCAGCGACTCGGCCCAGCCATGCTGGGTCAGAGGCAAGTTCGACAGCAGACGCTTGTAGCGGTTTTTCACGTTCGCGATGACGACCGCCAGCTCCGGCGTTGTCAAGCCGCGTCCATCCTGCTTGCGGCGCGCCAGTTCGGCCACGCTCGGCAATTGCTCCAGCTCGCGCGACAAGGCGCCCTCTTCCTCCAGGCTGGCGATCAGGTCGGCGTAACCGTCCTGCACCTGCACATCGCGCTGGGCTTGCAGCTCGCGCACCAGCAAATGGGTTTGCAAGGCATTGTCGCGCAAGACCAAGCGCTCGATATCGTCGGTCATCTGGGTCAACAGGTGATTGCGCTCAAGCGCCGGCAGCTGGCCGGCGTTGACTTCGACATCGAGCCAGATCTTGACGTTCACTTCATGGTCGGAGCAATCGACGCCGGCCGAGTTGTCGATCGCATCGGTGAAAATGCGCCCGCCCGCCAGCGCAAATTCGATGCGCCCGGCTTGCGTCGCGCCCAGGTTGCCGCCCTCGACGACGACCTTGGCGCGCAGCGCATTGCCGTCGACCCGCACATGGTCGTTGGCGCGGTCCCTTACTTGCTCATGGGTTTCATTGGAGGCCTTGATGTAGGTGCCGATGCCGCCGTTGTAGAACAGGTCGACCGGCGCTTGCAGGATGCGCCGCATCAGCGCTTCGGGCGCCAGATGGGTCTCGTCGATCGCGAGCGCGGCGCGCACCTGCGGCGACAGCGCGATCATCCGCGCCGAACGCGCAAACACGCCGCCCCCCAGCGAGATCAAGTCCCGGTTGTAATCGTCCCACGACGAGCGCGGCAGCGCGAACAGGCGGGCCCGTTCACAGTACGAGATTGCGACATCCGGGTTCGGGTCGAGAAAGATGTGGCGATGGTCGAACGCCGCCAGCAATTTCAGCTGGCGCGACAACAGCACGCCGTTGCCGAACACGTCGCCCGACATGTCGCCCACACCGACCATCGTCAACGGCGTGTGGTAAATGTCGTGCTCCATTTCATAGAAGTGGCGCTTGACCGCTTCCCACGCGCCCTTGGCGGTGATGCCCAGTTTCTTGTGATCGTAGCCGTTCGAGCCGCCCGATGCAAAAGCGTCGCCGAGCCAGAAGCCGCGCTGCACGGCGATGCCATTGGCGATATCGGAAAAGCTGGCCGTGCCCTTGTCGGCCGCCACCACCAGGTACGGATCGGGCTCGTCGTAGCAGACCATGTCGAACGGCGCGACGATCTCGCCCAGTTCCCGGTTGTCGGTCACTTCCAGCAAGCTGGCGATGAACAGCCGGTAAACCGCCTCACCTTCGGCCGCGATGACTTCGCGCGGCGCGTCCAAAGGCACTCTCTTGCAGACGAAACCGCCCTTCGCGCCGGCCGGCACGATGACGGCGTTCTTGACCATCTGCGCCTTGACCAGGCCCAGCACTTCGGTGCGGTAATCCTCCATCCGGTCCGACCAGCGCAAGCCGCCGCGGGCGACCGGGCCGCCGCGCAGGTGCAAGCCTTCGAAACGGCGTGAGAACACGAAAATTTCGCGGTACGGGCGCGGCTCCGGCACCAGCGCCAGGTTGCCGGTGTCGAACTTGAAGATGATTTTGTCGCCCTGTTGTTCGTATTGATCGTGCTGAAAATAATTGGTGCGCAGCGTCGCTTGCATCAGATCGACCAGCGCGCCCAGGATGGCCTCGGTATCGGCATGACTCACTTGCGCCAGGTCATCCTTGATCGCAGTCAACAGGCCTAGCGCGGCGCCGTGCTCTTGATCGGACAAGGCCGGATCAAAGCGCTGCAGGAAGGCGTCGACCAGAGTCTTGACGCGGCCGGCCTGCTTGCGCAGGCAATCGGCAATGTAGCGCACCGAAAAGCGGCTGCCGGTCTGGCGCCAGTAGCTCATGTAGGCGCGCACCAGTTGCACTTCCCTGGCGCGCAAGCCGCCTTCGATGACCAGGCCATTGAGGCGACCGTCTTCGACTTCATCGTTGAACAGCGCGGTAAACAACGCTTGCGCGACCAGCACCACGCTTGGCTGCGCCAGTTTTGCGGCGCTGGCGGCATCGACCGTCAAACTGGTGATGAAGTGGCGCTTGCCATCGCCTGACTTGATCGACCAGGTTTGCTCGCGGTCGATCGCGATGCCGGCATTGTGCAGCGCCGGCAGCAGCGTCGACAACGAGGGCACCCGGTCGCCGCAATACAGGCGGATCGTGGTCATGGCGCCGTTTTCGATGCGCGCCGTCACGCGCCCCGGATCGGCATTGCGCAGCATCGCGCCCAGGTCGCGCAGCGCCACCGCAGGCGCGGTCTGGGCCATGTAGTCGGGTGGCAGGTTGGCGCCCAGTTTGCGCAAGCTGGTGCGCAGCGAGCGCTCGAACACCGCGTCGAGCAGCGTCGCAAAACCGGTGTGCCAGCCATCGAGCACCGACAGTAGCGGCTGCTCGATGTCGGTTTCCAGGTCGAGCGGATTGCGCGCCGCGTGCGCGATCAGGTAGAGCCTGGCCAGCGGGCCGTCGGCGACCAGCGTTTGCCAACTGACGTTGCTCGCGCCGGAGCTGGCATGCAGCGCCTGCGCCAACGCTTGCGCGATGCTGGCGCTGTAGCGCTCGCGCGGCAGGTAGACCAGCACGTTCAAGTGGCGCGCATAGACGTCGCGCCGCGCGAACACCCGGGTGCGCGGCTGCTTGTACAACGACACCACCGAACTGCACACTTGCGCCAGCCATTCCGGCTCGGCTTCGAGCGCTTCGGTGCGCGGCAGCGATTCGAGGATTTCGATGAATTTCTCGGCGCGAAAACCTTCGCGCCGCACCCCGGCCAGGCTCAGCACGCGGGCCACGCGGCCGCGCGCGAACGGCAGGCGCGCCAGCGGCAGCGCCGTCGCCGCGCGCGTGAACAAGCCGACAAAGCAATGTTCGCCCAGGATCACCCCTTGCGCGTCGACGTCGCGCACGCCGATGAAATCGAGCTGCTGGGCGCGGTGCAAATTGCCCTCGACGTCAGCCTTGACGATGGACAACGTATCGGGACGCGCGGACAAGGTAGCGAAATCGCCGGGAATTTGGGCCAGGCAAGCGCCATACAAAGGATGGCCGGTATCGGCCAGCACGCCGCTGCGGCTGGCCAGGTCGCGCTCCAGCTCGCGCTGGCCCAGCTTGACGCGGTAATAGGCGTAACCGAAAAATTCAAAGCCCTCGCGCGCGGCCCATTCGAGGAAGGCCGCCGTTTCCTGGCCCTCGGCGCCCAGGGCGGGTGACGTCGCGGCCGCGGCGGCAATCGCGGCGATGCGCGCCGTCATCGCGCCCGCATCGCGCTGCACCACGGCGGCATCGCGCGCCACTTGTTCCAGCCGGGCCACCAGCTGCGCCTGAGCATCGCCATCGAGCTCGTCGACGAGCAGGCACAGCACATAAGATTCCAGCTTGTGCGATTCCAGCTTGTGCGACTCCCGCTGGCTCGATTCAAGCGTGGGGTCGGACTGGCCGGACTGGCCGGGCGGGTAAATTTCCAGCAAGTTGCCGTCGGCGTCGCGCAGCAAAGCCAGCACCGTATTCATGACCCCGCACAGCGCGACGCCCTGCTTGCGCATCGCCATGACGATTGAATCGACCAGGTAGGGCATGTCGTCGTTCAGGATCAACAAGGCGCTGGCCATGCCGCCCCGGCCATCGGCATAACGCAGCGGCGCAATCTTGCCGCCGCCGGGGTAGCTGAGCGCCTGCGCAAAGCCATCTTGCAACAGCGGCGCCAGGCTGTCCGGGCTGACGTCGGCGAAGTCCTCGTCATTGAGTGCAGTCAGCCAGGCCTGGACCAGCGCCTTGACCTGGGCGCCGATCTCATTAGCCACCTTGGTGGCACTGACCAGCGCCAGCGTCTGGCTGCGCAAATCGGGGGATGTCTGGTGCATGTTTGCTTCTCCAATTCGGTCAATTGAGATGTTCAATCATCATACAAGCCCGGCAAATCGAGGAGGCTCGTCAATTCCTGCAGTGCGGCTTGAATTTCCAGCGCGAGCGCCGGATCGGCCAGGTCACCCGGCGCCAATCGGTCGCGGTAATGCCGGCCGACCCAGGCCACCAGCGCATCGTATAGTTTTGGTGTCATGACGACGCCCTGGTGCATCGCAAGCGCCTCGGCTTCGGTCAAGACAACCCGCAGGCGCAGGCAGGCCGGGCCGCCGCCATTGCGCATGCTTTGACGCAAATCGAAATGGATCAACTCGTCGATCACCCCGCCGCCCGCGACCAAGCCATCGAGGTACTGCGCGACGGCGCGGTTTTCACGGCACTCCTGCGGGATCACCAGCGCCATGGCGCCGCCCGGCTTGGACAGCAGCTGGCTGTTGAACAGATAACTGGCGACGGCATCGGCGAGCGGCACCATGGCGTCGGCTACGCGCAGCGCCGTCAATTCGGTCCCGCCGCCGGCCATCGCGCGGCGCAACTGCGCCAGGCTGGCCGCCTCGTCGAGGAACGCGTGCTCGTGATAAAAAAGCACGTTGCCGTTGCCGACGCAGATCACGTCATTGTGGAACACGCCTTGATCAATGACGGCCGGATTTTGCTGAACAAACACGGTGCGCTGCGGGTCCAGTTTATGCAAACGCGCGACCGCCGTTGATGCCTCCAGCGTCTGGCGCGCAGGATAAAGCTTGGGAGCAGGTGCGCCGGCATCGAACTCGCTGCGGCCATAGACGAACATTTCGACGCCGGGCGCGCCGTGGCTGGCGCACAAGCGGGTATGGTTGGCCGCGCCCTCGTCGCCGAGCGCCGGCGTGCCCGGCAGCGCATCGTGCACGGAAAAAAAGCGCTGATCGTGGAACAGCGCGCGCAGCGTGCGCGCCGCCTGCGCCTGCTCGAAAGAGCGGTGCAGTTTGTTGTTCAGGTTGGCCACGGTGAAGTGCACGCGATTGTCCAGACTGTCGGGCGACGGGCTGACGGTGGCGGCGTTGGCGCTCCACATCGCTGCGGCCGAATACGCGGCGGCCAGCAGCGTAGGCGCATCCCGGTGGGCGCGCGCCAGCACCTCGGCGTCGCTGCCGCAAAAGCCGATACTGCGCAGCAGCCGGAAATTGGGCCGGCCTTGCGGCGGCAGCAGCGCTTGCCCGTATCCGCGCTCGGCCAGCGCATGCATTTTTGCCAGCCCCTGCAACGCGGCTTGCTTCGGATTCGACGCGCTGTTGACGTTGCCGCTGGACGCCACGTTGCCGAACGACAAGCCGGCGTAATTGTGCGACGGGCCGACCAGCCCGTCGAAGTTGAATTCGCGCGCACTGTCCATTTACTTTTCTTCGAAACTCAAGCCGGGCGACAACGTGGCCGGCATTGCCAAAGTGCTGTTCTGGATCGACGCCACCGGATAGGCGCAGTAATCGGCCGCGTAATAGGCGCTCGGCCGATGGTTGCCGGACTTGCCGACGCCGCCAAACGGCGCGCTGCTGGCCGCGCCCGTGGTCGGGCGGTTCCAGTTGACGATGCCGGCCCGCACCCGCTGCAGGAAGCGCTGCCACAGCGCCAGATCGTCCGACAGCAAGGCCGCAGCCAGGCCAAATTCGGTCGCGTTGGCGAGCGTTAAAGCGCCATCGAAGTCAGGCGCCCGTAGCACTTGCAGCAAGGGGCCGAACCATTCCTCGTCCGCAATGCCGACGGCGTCGGTGACGTCGACGATGCCGGCCGACACGAAGCCCGATTCAGCCTCCAGGTGGCGCATCTGCAGCAGCGTCTTGCCGCCTTTTTCAACCATGCTGGCCTGGGCTTGCAGCAGGCGCTGCGCCACATTTTTCGAGATCACCGGTCCCATGAATGGCGCCGGCAGCGCATCGAACGCGCCGATGCGAAGGCTTGCTGCGACCTGCACCAGGCGCGCGATGAAGGCATCGCCCTTTGGCCCCTGCTGCACGACAAGGCGGCGCGCGCAGGTGCAGCGCTGGCCGGCCGAAACAAAGCTTGAGAAAATCGCATGGTGCACGGCAGCGTCGATATTTTCGACATCCCATACCACCAGCGCATTGTTGCCACCCATTTCGAGCGCCAGCATCTTGCCCGGCTGGCCGCCGAACTGGCGGTGCAAGCTGGTGCCGGTCTGGCAACTGCCGGTAAATAACACACCGTCGAGCGTCAAGTGCTGGCCGAGCGCGATGCCGGTGTCCGGCCCGCCGTTGACCAGGTTCAGCACGCCGTCAGGCAAGCCGGCGCGCTGCCACAGTTGCGCCGTCTTCAGCGCGCTGCGCGGCGCATGTTCGCTGGGCTTGAAGACGATCGTATTGCCCGCGATCAAGGCCGGGACGATGTGCCCGTTCGGCAAATGGCCGGGAAAGTTGTAAGGCCCGAACACGGCGAACACGCCGTGCGGCCGGTGCCGCAGCACCGCCTCGCCGTCAAGCACGCTGGCATGCGTCTCGCCAGTGCGCTCGCCATAAGCGCGCAGAGAAATATCGACTTTCGCGGCCATGCTCGCCACTTCGCTGCGCGATTCCCACAGCGGCTTGCCGACTTCGCGCGAAATAAGCAGCGCCAGCTCTTCGGCATCTGCCAAAAGCAGATCGCGAAAGCGCAGGCAGATTGCGCAGCGATCAACCAACGCCAGCGCGGCCCAGCCGTCGAAGGCGGCGCGCGCGGCGCGGCAAGCCTGGTCGACATCGCCCGCGCTCGCCTCCAGGCTGGCCCAGCTGATGCGCCCGTTGCTCGGATCGATCGTGGTGCGCGGCGCGCCGCTGCCGGCGCGCCACTGGCCGGCGATGAAATTGCTCAGCGCGGCCGATGGGTTCGAGATGAACGTATCAGCCATGGAAATAGCGAAGGTGGATGCATCAAGGTTGGACGCTTTAGACATGGGACGGTTTCCTCACATTAAGTGTCAAGGTGCGCACCGCATCGCCGGCCTGGCAGTGCAGTGCCTGCTGCTCAAACGGCAACAGAGCGATACGACCATTGATCGCATCAAGGTTCGATTGCGTTGCGATCATCCGGAAATCTTTGAGCACGGTGTTCGAGACCATGCGCAGCTCCGCCTCAGGCGGCGCGGGCGCATTCGATGCCGCGGCAGTCACCACGGCCAGCGCGCTGTCGCGTATCGCGCGCAATTCCGAGACCCGTGTTTGCAGCACCGGGCCGGCGTCGAAGATGTCGACGTAACCTTCGAAATGCATGCCTTCCTGCTCCAGCAGATGGCGCGCCGGCGCCGTGCTCAGATGGACTTTGCCGATCACTTGCTGCGCCTCGTCGGGCAGGTAAGCGACGTACAGAGGCTGGCGCGGCATCAGTTCGGCGATGAAGGATTTTTTTCCCAGGCTGGTCAAGTCATCGACGTGATCGAAATCCATCTTGAAGAAATGGCGGCCCAGCCCTTCGTAGAACGGCGAACTGCCGTCGGGCGCTTGATAGCCGCGCATTTCGGCGATCAGTTTTTCGGTGAACAGGTGCGGAAATTGCGCGATGAACAGGAAGCGGCTCTTCGACAGCAGCTTGCCATTGCCGCCGCTGCGGTAGTCGGGATGCAGGAACAGCGAACACAATTCGGTGCTGCCGGTCAGGTCGTTCGACAGGTACAGCGTTTCCATGCGTGAAAACACGCCCAGTTCGCGGCTGGAATGCACCAGCGTGCCGATCCGGTAGTTATAGAAGGGCTCGTCCAGGCCGACCGCGCCCTTGATCGCGCACACGCCGGCCAGCCGGCCATTGCCGGTATCCTCCATGACGAACAGATAGTCGCGCCGGGACGGCTCCACGGTTTCGGCGAACGATGCGCAAGCCACCCGCAAGCGTTCGCCCAGCATGGGCATGTCCGCCTTCAGCGTCGTCATGCCGGAGCCGACCTCGCGCGCCAGTTGGTACAAGCCGTCCAGGTCGGCACTATTGATTGCGCGTACCACTAACATGGCGGTGCTCCTTCAATTCAAATCTTAAATTCTGACGCAGATGACGCTGTCGCCGGGCACCACCCCCAGCGCCTGCCGCACCTGCGGCGGCAACTTGATGTCGGTTGCCGCTTCCAGTGGCGCGCAAGTCCACGTGAGGGCGCGAAAGTGCGGCCCCGCGTTGGCCGCGATCGCATAGGTCACGACACCATCTTGCGCATCGGGCGCGCAATCCAGCGGGGCAACGCAGCGCACCATCGACGCGGTAAACGAGCGCAGCGCATGCTTGTGCGCCTGCAGGATCGGGCCGCCGTCGAAAATATCGATGTAATCGTCGGCCTCGAAGCCTTCCTCGGTCAGCAGATTGAACAACAGTTCGCCGCCCGGGTGTATCTGCCCCATCGCCGCCTGCGCGGCGCCGGGCAACAGCGGCACGTAGACCGGATAGTGCGGCATCAGCTCGACGATCAAGGTGCGGTTGCGGGCCCCGCCGATGATCCGTTCGGTTTCCAAGAAATCCATCCGAAAAAATTTGCGGCCCAGCGCATTCCAGAATGGCGATTGGCCATGCAGGTCGGTGATGCCGGCCAGCGGCACGAAGAACCGGTCGCCGAACCGGTGCGGCGCGAGCGCGGCAAACAACAGCCGCGCGCGCGACAGCAGCGCCGCTTCCAGGCCGGGCCGCATGCCCTGCAGGCAGAAACCGGACAATTGGGAATGCGCGGTCAATTCGGAACACAGCGTCAATGCGTGCACGCTGTGGCTGATGTTCAGGTCGCGCGACACTTGCTGGATCACATCGTTGCGAAATGAAAAATACGTACCGTCCGAACCGGCCGGCGCGAAGATCGAGCAAGTGCCGATGACGCGCTTCGGCGCCATCGTCTCCTGTGTCTCCAGCACGAACAGATACGCTTCCTCGCTCGGGATATCGACGTGGGCCGCGAACGACGCGATCGAACGCTCGATGGCGGCTGCGATCTTGTCGCGCGTCTTGGGCAGCGTATGCACGCCCGGCATGGTCCGGGCAGCCAGCCCGGCCAGCGCTTCGAGCGCGGCGATATCGGCCATCTCGGCCGGACGCACGACAGCCATCCGGGCGCTGGCATCAGCCCCCTTGTCGGCACCCTCGCCAGCGGCCGTGTCAGCCCCTCGCAGCGCTGGCATTACGCTGTGCTGGACAAGCCGCTCAAAGCGCGGCGCAGCATGACCCCGGCGGCAGCTATCTGCGCGTCGGAGACGATCAGGGCGGGTGCAAAACGCACCACGTCGGCGCCGGCGATCAGCAGCATCAAGCCTTCCGCTTCGGCCGCCTT
>Ga0326735_1000021_pt1 | contig 28470 bp, 20 predicted proteins | sample 37_GP2_1092_FD_207945 | JGI IMG/M metagenome (GOLD analysis project Ga0326735, IMG submission 207945) | Glacier ice microbial communities from Ngari, Tibet, China - 37_GP2_109.2 | ecosystem: Environmental > Aquatic > Freshwater > Ice > Glacier | place: China: Ngari, Tibet | collected 2018-07-31
TGCCGGAAAATCGCTTGAAATTGCCTGGATGCGCAGGACAACAAAAAATATCAATGGCTTTGCCACAGGCAGTGTTTTTAGAAAACCATGAAAAAAGCCCCGAATTTCTCGGGGCTTTCTGGTGCTTTCTTGCATTGCTGCCGGTTTTAGAAGGGATATTAGGACATTTTTTAAAACATGAGTGAGTGAGTGAGTGAAATTTCCTCAATCTTTCAATAGCTTACGAAAAATTTTGAATAAGTTAATCTACTTTTTTCTAAAAAATTGTCGAATTTAGACTATTTCGCGGTCAAGTACCACCCAAAATCAACATTTTTACTAGCTTAACTCTTTCAACAGAGCTACATATAGACACGCATATTTCAACCACTATACCGCCAATTCGGACACGCTGCCGGCACCCTTGCACCAATCTGACGAAACGACGACATCATTATTCAGCTGATTGTATGCAATCAACGCAAGTTAAGTAGAGCCGGCAACGAGAGTTTGAGAGCGGTATGTCCATGGCCGCGGTAGATGCGGTCGACGGCGTGCAGGTCCGTCTAGCCATGGGCGGTCAACGCTACCAAGACCTCAAGTTGTCGCACATGATTTTTTGCGGAGACATCCTGCGCTACGGCCTATTGCCACAGGCTGGAGACATGCTCCAGGCTGACTCGGTGCTTGTGCCACTTTAAGGCTTCCTCATTGCGCTAGCACTTGTGGTTCAGGTCGCCGAAGGTGCTGACGGGAAAGAGTGTGGTGTCGAATAAATTGCTCATCAAAACTCGTACTTTTCCGTTGTGCGTAACACGACGGCCTGCTCAAGCAGGCCAGAGCGCAGGAAGTCACGCACACACGAGAAACCGCCATTGTCGACCTTGTCGACTCACATGCAGAATGAAATACGCTGGTGTTTGAACAGCGAAACGTGTCAGCGTGAGTGGTATCCCCGGTCTAGCAGCAGTAGGTCACCAGAAGAAAATCTGGTCCAGATACTGGACCAGCATCCATCATCCGCCACACTCATAAATGCCGTGTTAGATCATATATTTACTTGTTTCAGCAAGTTCAACATCAACGAATGCCACAAGTCTGCCTGGCGCTATCTTTAGTGCTGCGGCGATCTTGAAAACAGTCGTAATTGACGGCTGCTTTTCCCCGAGCTCAAGGCAAGAAATATGTTTTCGTTGCAATCCGGCCTCAAACCCTAGTTGCTCCTGTGACAATCCAATCTCTTTTCGTAAGCGCCGCAATACTCGGCCAAAAGCCGCCGCAATTAATTTATCCAAAAAATCTCCCTCTATAGTGGGAGAAATTTCTCATTTGCTGTATTATCTGTCTTCCCCCTACAACGGGAAATTTAGTGGATCCGAAGCAGCCCTTACTCTGTACATCGTACTGATGGTTTAAAAATAATCACATAAACGATCCTAACATTATTTATTTAAAAAATATGAATAAATTTATTAACCTTATCTGTATAGTTCACCACTTTTTTGAGGAAAATATTTCAAACCTTATATACGAGGAGATCGCTGATGTTTGAAACTGATGCGTCGTGGGAAGATATCAAGCGAGGCCAAATGATGAGTGCAATGTGCGGAAAGCCTAAACATTGCTATCCATTTTTTGAGGTACCTGTCAATTCTTGTATTTTTCATGTGGATATCCTTTTTAAAGAACTGAGCGATTTTAAAGCATGGACACGTTTTATCGTCTATGACTTACTCAGCGTATTACAACTTACCGCGCCTGATGACGATGTGGCTGAACTACGAGTTAGTCTTCAAACGCCCTTACAGCGAGATGGTAAATATGTAATTAGCCTAATCACTGAAATTATTGAAGGAAAAAATAGCGCTGGCAACAGACGCTATATTTGCAAATGTTCTAATATGAAAAGTTATCCAGGTTCAATTACGAGTGAACGTGAAAGCGACTTATCGGAAAAGCGAACGGTATGGCCGTTGCTATAGATCTCACATCAAGTGACGGAGAGTTCAAAAGCGCCTTGCGGCCAAAAAAGCAGTTGACATACATCGAAGCCGGTGTCAATGTCATTGAAATCGACTGTTGCCGGAGCATGCCATGAGTCGGCGCAAACAAGGTGAAGACGCAACTGGTGCGGATGCCGAGGGCGGGGCATTGCCGCGTATTCTTGCGCGCGCGATGGACGTGTTTGGTACCAGGGAAAACGCCGAAGAATGGCTATCCATGCCAGCCATGGCTCTTGATCAACGGCGCCCGATCGATTTACTGTCCTCCCCGGCCGGTGCCGGTCTTGTCAACGATCTGCTGACCCGCCTTGAATTCGGGGTATTCGCTGGATGATATTGCATTGGATAATGGTTGTTTCTCTTTCTCGATTTTGACGGCGTTTTGCACCCTGATCCTTGCCAAGATGAAGGGATACTTCTTTGTCATCTGCCTCGCTTGGAAGCGATCCTACGCGACTTCCCTGCTGTTGAAATCGTTATCAGCAGCTCCTGGCGAAATACCCGGGATTTATCACAACTGCGATCGTATTTCAATCCCGACATCGCGCCGAGAATCATCGGTGTGACGCCATTCTGGCGTGACCATGAATACCTACTTTGCGTGATCGGATCATACCAGCGGCATGTCGAAATCGAGGCATGGCTGCGTGCTTCCGGACGCCCTTGGGAATCATGGATTGCACTCGATGATAAGCCATATTGGTTTCGCCCATTTCTTCCGAATCTTGTCGCATGCGCACCGCAGACCGGCCTTACTGATGAAGTTGAAATCATACTTCGAAAAAAACTGTCGGCATGACCATGGATCAATTCATCACCTGTGTGAAATGCCAATCCTTTACTCAAGACTGATGTCGCGCTTCATTGCCACGTGCCAGACCACCGTTTTGCCCAGGTTTTCTTCCCGCTTTTCCACACCCTGATAACAGGTGTCGCCGATTGCCGCAACCTCATCGCCATGCAACAGATCGCCTGCCTGTGTGACATAGGAGCGTCAATGCCGTGGCGGAACGTTTCTTCTTGAATCTCAAGATGGAACGCGTCTGGCAGCGCCAATATGCCAATCACGCCGAGGCTAAGGCTGACATCACCGACTACATCGTCGGCTTTTATAACTGCAAGCGTATCAATTCAGCATTGGGCAATCTGTCGTCCTCCGTCTACGAACGGAAAATGGCAGCACGCGAACCTATCGTTGTGTCCGAAATTACTTGACCACAGCGTGTGCGTAGACAAGATTAAATTTCGGTTTCCACGCACACTTTGTCACTTGACATGCAATCTAGCTATCCGTATCTCATTGGCGCATACCTTACACTAGGGAAACAGTCTGACGCGGACAAGGCTCTTAAGAAGCACCTATCAAGCGTATGATTTTAAAAGGACTTTTTTTAAGCGAGCTCATCAAAAGACCAACTCACGCATGCAATTTGTGCTTCCTCGGCGCGATTTTCGGCGCAAGCCGATTACTTCGCTAAGTACCCGCTTAAAATAAATTGTTGCTGCCTGAGGCTCTGGTCGGTGCGCTGCGGTGTTGTCCGCCCCTTGCATCACCGCGCGGGCTTTCTCGGGGCGCGAATTGGTGTGCAATTCGTCCACGCAGAACCACATCCATTTCACACTTTATTTCGCGCGGGTACTTAGTCGCTGCCAAAATGCTTAACTTGGGTGGATTGGTGCCGTACCCCCAAGGATCAAGGCCGATGTCGGCCACCCATCGGTGAACAATTCTTGCATACTGCCTTGTTGAGATGTGCGGCGATTTTTCAATTCGGCTTGGAAACAAGAAATCGTTCGGCTTTAGTGCTGCCGTCGCCACCCAATCGGCGATGCTTTTTTGCGTTGCTGGCATAATTTCAAACTGGACAGGTTGTTGGGTCTTTTGCTGCATTACGATTGCGCGTGGCGCGATGTGTTCGCCGTGGCAAACGTCTTGAATGCGTAATTTCATTAGATCGCAGGCGCGAAGCTTGCTGTCGATGGCAAGGTTAAACAGCGCAAGTTCGCGAACGCGATGCGACAACTGCAAGCGCACTCGGATTGCCCAAATTTCGTTAAGACGTAAGGGCACCTTCTGGCCGACGAGTTTCCCCTTGTTCCAAGGCGCGTTTCTTCTTGCTTCGTGGGTTTGCGTGTCCATGAACTCCTCCTGTTACGTGACTGGACATCCAGTCTGCGCCCAAGTCAGTCACTACCAAGAGGCCGTCACGCCATTCCATTGCGCATCAATGTCGGTTATGCTTGCAAATAGACCAACTTCGGACGGATAAGAAGACGTTGCGGCAAGCCGCGCCACCGCCTGTATTCGGCCAGAATCGGTCATTGATGATTTGTGTCGATAGCGGACATCCTACTCAATATCCCCGCGTCCGCATTATTGGACTTGTTACTAACTTTCCAGTTAGAAAAGTCACTGTGTCTCCTATGAGGGGCCATGACTATACTTTGTGGAAAGTTAGTAAGCGGACCCGACGAGTCCGTTTAATAACCATTACGTTTCTTTCCACCTTGCAATAAATATGACGCAGGTTAAAATGACTAGCGAATTTAACTATAAATCTGATAATTATGATCAGCAATCCCAAAGGTTTGTAATTCCTTTATACATCAAAGACGAATTGGGCGATTATGAATTTTCATCCACGGGCACCTTAGTTAAATACAAGGAGAACTACTATATATTATTTGCAGCACATGTATTAGATGGCAATACGGAATTTGATAGCATACACACATTCGGTATAGATGGGCAATTTCATAAAATAAAAAATTTTGCAATTGGTCATCAAATATTTAAAAAACAAGATATAGTAATCGTTGACTGCTTTAATCGGGCGATTGAAAGCAAGAACTATTTCAATCTGGATAAGAAAAGTCTGATCGGCTTTGAAAAAAAAGCGTTTGCATGGACAGGGTTTCCTGTAAGTCAGTCGAATTTTAAAAAAGTTCATAGAAGTAGAACGCAGGAGACACTAAGAGATAAATACGTATACATCGATGAAAGCGGCAGCTATTTTAGAAATGCCAGCTACTTCACAATCATCTCTAAAATAAAAACAAATAATAATATTGAAATAACTGGAAAATACGAGCGTAAAAATGCCAATCTAAAATACCAGGGTGACGTAAGTACAGGCCCTCATCCTAAAGGCATGAGTGGCGGCGCCATGTATTATTTCGCAAAAAATCAGGTTTTAAAATCTAGTCTTGATGATACCTTTAGATTTGCAGGCATAGGAATTGAATACAAAAAAGACAGCACAATTGTTGGCGTTCCTTCATTTAAAATTATTGCGCTGATAGAAATATTTAATGAAGATAATCCACTGCAATTGACGCTAGATCCTAGTGTTGAAATAAAGTTGGAGAAAATAAAAACATAATAAGTAGCTCCTGAGCAACGCCTACGGCACACCTAATTTAGCGTTTCTGAACGTTCATTTTCAAAATCGCAATATCTGCTCTGGGGTGGCAGTACCTGACGTGACAAAGTGTGAGCCTTCCAGCCCAGCAAGATGCTATCCTGCCAACCGTTGACCAAGTTCGTCCAAAAGCGGACGCATATAGATGTCGTCAGAGCGTGGCAGGCCTTGAACTTCTAACTAATTCATCATGATACTTCGTAGTATGCTTTTATCGCTATTGCTTGCGCCTTTTATAGGTAAGGCTGAGCAACAATAGTTAAAGGAAATCAGTACGCCTATCGGCAGTGTCTCGTTGATTTCGCAAACAGTCGTCCCAGTCCCGCAGCAAATCGTTTCCGTGTTTGGCGAACCGATGAGTGGGATAAATATCAAACCTTCTACGTCGTAAAATTAAACTCGTCCGAAGGTTGGAAATCTGCCTATATAGAACCATCGATATTATAAAATTAAAAATATGAAAATAATTTACAAAATTTGTTCGATATGACAATCGAAATATTCCAGCCCTCTTCCAAATTTGTGACGCGAATAAAATCGACGTTCGCATTGCAACTTGATAATTGGAATGACCACAGCTTTATGACGCTGTACCATTTATATTATAAGCATGGTCCCGATGAAGCAGATGTCACGTTTATAGGCGGCGTAAAAATTTTAAGAAAGGGGCAGACCAAGAAAGATTTATCTTTGATTACTAAACCATTTGAGATGCTCGATCCTGAATATGTGTCTGTCGGAACGTCCTTGGACTATTATCAGAGACTGAATGAAATTCCAGTGGGTCGTCGCCAAAATATTATCCGTGCCCTCAATGACGTTGTGGGCAATCCTGATCTGGTCGAAGAATTCAAGGATCAGGATGGATGGGCTATTTCTCTGTTTCGGGACAATCAAGATTGGCAAGGGTTTCTGCAGGACGCCGGAATTTTGTATGAGGGGAATTTTGCGGCGTTGCCCGACATTGATGCTAAATTTTCGTTTCATGCCAACAAAAAAACCGAACGTATAGATTTTAATTTCAGCTCGCCAGAACCAGATTCTTATGATGGACCATACCGTAGAATAGGACCCAGTCGAAAAGAAACTTTATTACCCGATCGTATTATCGTTTTAGTTGGGCGAAATGGATCTGGTAAAAGCACTTTGCTATCTCGTCTTGCTAGAGTAGCGTTCGCCTCACCACAAGAACGAAAATCAAAAGAAATAAAGTCATTAGGAGTTTTGGATCCGCAATCTATCGGATTTATGAGGGTGATAACTATTTCGTATAGTGCTTTTGATAGTTTTGTAGTTCCAGGATTGGCTTCCCGCGACTTATCGCAAATTTCAGAAGATATAGAAAACGGGACAGGGCGGTTTGTTTTTTGCGGTTTGCGCGATATTGTGGCTGAGGTGCGCAATGATCTAGCGGCATCCGAAAGAATCGACGCTGATAAAATATTTGAAGATGAGTCAAATATTAATATCGATAGACGGTTATCTACGTGTTTAAAATCGATTGAGACTTTGGCGAAAGAATTTGGTCGCTTAGTCAGCCGAATTAGAAAATCAAATTTAAAAGATCTTTTCTCTGCCGCCCTCAAGCCGCTCTTGGGCGATCCATCGTTCATAGAGCTGAACACACAAGTCGATGATTTGTTAGATGCTGAGCCAGCACACGCAGCAAGGTTGTTTTTAACTTGGAGTACGGGGCATAAGATCGTGCTTCACGTTATTGCCTCCTTGGTCGCAAACGTAAAACCAAGATCATTGATATTATTTGATGAACCAGAGATGCATTTGCATCCTCCACTAATGGCTGCGCTTATGCATTCCGTAAGGCTTGTGTTGTCTGAGCAAAATGCATTTTGTGTTGTTGCGACTCATTCGCCAGTTTTACTTCAAGAAACTTTGGCGCAGCATGTACGATATGTTCGGCGCGTAGGCGATAATCTAGAAATAAGAACGCCGGACTTGGAAACTTTTGGAGAGAATGTGGGAGTTATTACTTATAATAGCTTCGGATTGACAGCTTCCAGTGCCGATTATCATAAAATCCTAGACCTTTTGGTCAAAGGATGTGAGTCTCCCGAAGAAATCGAGTCGGCTTTTTCGAAGGGACTTAGTGCGCAAGCTCGTGCATTTATTAATGCAAAGTTCATTAAGAAAATAAAAGATCAATGAGGAATTTACCTTTACCATCGCGAGATGATGTTGATAAGCACCTTAAAAATTCAATAACAACCTACAAATATAAGAAAAAAATTCTAGGGCGAGATATTTCAGATATTGAAATATCCGAAGTGGTCAAGATTTATAATCAATATGATCTATCTAAAGGAAGTGCGAGTGATGATTTAAAAGGTGGGATTTTGCCTAAGGATTTGCGCGAAGCGATATATGATGCTTACGACAAAACGCATGAAAAAAGAAAATTATACTTTATCCGTCAGGCTCTATTTGCAAACGTTCTTCTATGCCCGATTTGTGGCATAGATCCTGTAACCGAACTTGATCATCATCTCCCAAGATCGGTGTTTTATCCGCTTTCCATATATACGAGAAATCTTGTTCCGATATGTCATTTATGCAACAACACGAAATTGGCTGGATTTGGAGACCAAAGCCAAGGTGAAATAGCTTATCTCCATGCATATTTTGATATATTGCCTGATATTATTTTTTTAAACGCAGTCGTGGATGTGCAAAGGGACGCTTTAAATGTGAATTTCGAAATCAACATTGATGCTCTATTGCCAGACGGCTATTCAAAGCGACTTTCGGATCAAATAACTAATTTAAAGTTGAATACGCGATACCAAAACGAAGTCAATTTATATATAACTAGCCACACCGTGGCACTGCATTTAAGTTATCTTGACGGGAATAAAAATTCTGTTCGTAAATTTCTTAAGGCCCAAGCCAAGGTGGAACAAATTGCTTTCTACCGGAATCATTGGCGTCCAACATTACTGTCGGCATTAGCTGACCATGATGTATTTATCGATGGTGGATTTTGTGCAGTGCTGCCAATATCGCAAGAAATTCTTGATGACATACGAAATGACTAAGCGCTTGATCAAGTGAACTCTTTGGGTTGTTAAATACGTTCTGGCTAAGCCGCCTTATGCTCGGCCAAGTAAGACGATTAAGGATGAAGGTCGGCTTTGGGGCGTTTGCGGTCAATTGCGGAACTGCCGCTTCTGACCGGCTTCGCTGCACAGCAGACAGTCGTAGCGTAAAATTCTGTCGAGTTGGTCTGACCAGGCAGCGCCATAACCGGCATATTTTCTTGTGGAAAAAATCCACTTTTCGGTCGGTTATGTTCTCGACCATGGTCAGAATGTCGCGTGTTGCTTTGAGGAGTTGCATGCGTCAGAAATCCGGATCGAACTTAAAGAAAAATCATAGCATTAACTTACGCTTACAACCAAAAAATGGACGTTTGGAGTTCCTGCTGGCACCGGCGTTCTACCTGCCAGGCTATCCCGATATCAATCCTGAACTGAACTGCACACCAGATTGAGCTGGTTCACGGCTGGCGCGACGATGTCATCCTGTACGCGAATTCGGTGCGGTTTGGCCCGCAGCACGGCTGCACCGTGCATCTGGCTGATGATGATCACCGCCTCGGTGCCCCCCTGTGTCAGGGTGGAAACGATTGCCGGCTATTTCGCGCTGTTCCTGCAGCGCGTGCTGAACAGCGATAGATTGCAAGCGATATCGCACACCGCATCGAAGGATACGCCGTAAGCGGCGCTACCGGCCAGTGCCGATACTGTGGTTTGTCCAGCCATGGCCCCGGCTGCCCGTACAGCCCGCACGGCAAGCACAAACATTTCGAAGATGAGACCAAATGCGAGTTCTGCGGCCTGATGGCGCACGGCGGAGGTTGTCCTTACAGCCCGTCCGGCAAGCACCGATACGGTAGCGGCGCCAATGAGTGCCGCTGGTGCGGTTTGAATGCGATGGGCGGCGGGTGCCCGTACAGTCCGTTTGGCAGGCATGAACTAAATTTAAAAAATGATAACGCCAATGCACTATTTCTTGTAGGCTACCATTGCGTGTTAAAAGTGACTGTGCAAGCCGCCATTGTGCTGACCAGATATAAAATAAAGAAGTAAAGGCAATGCATGACGTCGGAAACGATCAAGAAACCGCTACTCACGCCATATCAAAGTCAATATTATGCCTGGTTGCTGACGCGCCGCGCCGCGAGCGACACCGTCGAATCGCTGGCATCCACCCTGGTGGACTCTCAGGTTGACCTCAATCCGCATCAGATCGAAGCGGCCTTGTTTGCCTGTAAAAATCCGCTCTCCCGTGGCGTCATTCTGGCTGACGAAGTCGGACTGGGAAAGACCATCGAAGCGGGCCTGGTCATCGCTCAGCGCTGGGCCGAACGTCGCCGTCGCATCCTGATCATCGTGCCGGCGAACTTGCGCAAGCAGTGGCATCAGGAGCTGCTGGACAAGTTCGGCCTGCAAGCCTTGATACTGGAAGCAAAAAACTATAATGCCATCCGCAAGCAGGACCGAAAGAACCCATTCCTGCTGCCGACGGGGCCGGTGATTTGCTCTTATCAGTTCGCAAAATCCAAAGCCGAAGATATCAAGGACATCCAATGGGATTTGGTGGTCATGGATGAGGCGCATCGCATGCGCAACGTCTACAAGACCAGCAATGTGATCGCCAAGACGCTGAAAGAAGCGCTGGCCCATGTGCACTCCAAGGTGTTGCTGACAGCGACGCCGCTGCAAAATTCGCTGCTCGAACTCTATGGATTGGTAAGCATGATCGATGACCGCGTCTTTGGCGATCTCGACAGCTTTCGGGTGCAATTCAGTCAGGCGAACCAGAAGCAGGCATTCGCCGGTTTGCGTGCCCGCCTCGCGCCCGTTTGCATGCGCACGCTGCGCCGCCAAGTGCAGCAATACGTTCCTTATACCGCGCGACGCGCGCTGGTTCAGGAGTTCACACCATCAACGGAGGAGCGTGCACTTTCCCGCCTCGTGGGGGACTATTTGCGGCGCCCCAATCTGAAAGCATTGCCGGATAGCCAGCGCCAATTGATATCGCTGGTGTTGTGGAAGCTGCTTGCGTCCTCTACCCACGCCATCGCCGGCGCCCTTGAAACGATGGCCAAACGGCTGCAAGGCATACTCGAAGACGGCACGGACTTGCCTGAACTGGTCGATCAGCTCGATGAAGACTACGAGTCGCTCGACGAAACGGCTGAAGAATGGAGCGACAGCGACGACGACCAGCGCGCGTCGCAAAAGAATGATCGTGACGCAATCGCGCAGGAAATCGCCGAGCTGCGCCACTTCAAGTCGCTGGCGACCAACATCCGCGACGACTCCAAGGGCAAAGCCTTGCTGACGGCGCTGGATCGGGCATTTTCCGAACTGGACCGACTCGGTGCGCCTAGGAAGGCCATCATCTTCACCGAGTCCAGGAAAACGCAGGACTACCTGCTGACGCTGCTTGCCGAGACGAGCTATGGCGACGGCATCGTGCTCTTCAATGGCACCAATAACGACGCGCGGGCCCAAGCAGTGTACAAGGACTGGATCAAGCTCCATCAAGGCACCGACAAGATCAGCGGCTCCAAGACAGCCGACACCCGTGCTGCTCTGGTTGAGCATTTCAAGGAGCGCGGCACGGTCATGATCGCCACCGAGGCCGGGTCCGAAGGTATCAACTTGCAATTTTGTTCGCTGGTCATCAACTACGACTTGCCTTGGAATCCTCAGCGCATCGAACAGCGCATTGGCCGTTGCCATCGCTACGGTCAGAAGCACGACGTGGTCGTTGTCAATTTCATCGACTTGAGCAATGAAGCGGATGCCCGCGTCTATGAATTGCTGGCGCAGAAATTTCAATTGTTTGAAGGCGTTTTCGGAGCCAGCGACGAGGTGCTGGGCGCGATTGGTTCCGGCGTCGATTTTGAACGCCGCATCGCTGACATTTACCAGAATTGCCGCGATGCCGATGCGATCAAGGCCAGCTTCGAGCAATTGCAGCGCGATCTGTCAGGTGAGATATCGCAAGCCATGGTCAAGACCCGGCAATTATTGCTGGAAAATTTTGATGAAGAAGTTCAGGACAAGCTGCGCGTCTGCGCCGAAGACAGTCGCGCCGCATTGAGTCGCCATGAGCGGATGCTGATGGATATCACCGAGGCCGCGCTGGGAGAGCACGCGCAGTTCGATCAGGATGGATTCACCTTGCATTCCTCGCCCAGCGCAGAACTCGATGGCATTGATCTGGGCCGTTATGAATTGCCCCGCCGTGGCGGTGAAGCGCATCTGTATCGTCCCAGCCACCGGCTGGCCGAATGGGTCGCAGAACAAGCCAAGGCCCCACAACTGCCTGTTGCGCGCCTGATATTTGATTACGACGGCTACGGCACTCAGGTGAGCACACTCAAGGCATACCGGGGCCAGACGGGTTGGCTGACCGTGAGCCTGCTGTCCGTCGATGCGCTGGGGCAGCAAGAACAACATCTGATCGTGGCCGCAACCACGGCCGACGGCATCGCATTGCTGGAGGACGATCCTGAAAAGCTGCTGCGCCTCCCCGCGCAGCAATCGGCTGCGAAGCTGGAACATTCCGACGGTGCGCTGGCTGCAGACATGGACGGCCGCCAGATGCTGCTGCTGCGTGGAATCAATCAGCGCAACCTTGGCTATTTCAGTCAGGAAGTGGAAAAGCTCGACGCCTGGGCCGACGATCTGAAGCTCGGTCTGGAACAGGAAATCAAGGCCATCGATGTGGAGATCAAGGAAGTGCGGCGCATCGCTGCCATTGCACCGATACTGGAAGAAAAATTGGTGCACCAGAAACATCAGCGCGACCTGGAAAGCAAGCGCAGCAAGCTGCGCCGTGACCTGTTTAACCGGCAAGACGACATCGAGACGCAGCGCAATGATCTGATTTCCCGCCTTGAGCAGCAACTTCAGCAACAAGTTCAACAACAAGCATTGTTTACCATCGAATGGAAGCTGGTGTGACCACTTCATATCGACCATCGGAAGAACACGGCACCGCAAAAACGAGAGCAACATGAGCAAACAGAAACTGGAATTGACCTGGATCGGCAAGGAAAAGCGTCCTCAGCTAGAGCCGCGCATCCTGCTGGAAGACACTGAAAAATCATATCACGCCAAGCACCGCGTTACCGACGAGGATATCTTCGACAACCGACTGATCTTCGGCGATAACCTGTTGGCGCTCAAAGCGCTGGAAGCAGAGTTTACTGGCAAAGTGAAGTGCATATTCATCGACCCTCCATACAACACAGGCAGCGCATTCACGCATTATGACGATGGGCTGGAGCATTCAATCTGGCTCGGATTGATGCGGGATAGACTGGAAATCATCAGGCGCTTACTGTCAGAGGATGGTTCGCTGTGGATCACGATAGATGACAATGAGGCGCACTATCTGAAGGTTCTCTGTGATGAGGTTTTGGGGCGACGAAATTATATAACTAGCGTTGTTTGGGAAAAAGATAAGGGACGAAGAAGTGATACGACGTTTTCTGCCTCACATGACTATGTGTTGATTTACGCACGCAATCCAGAGCAATTTGCTAAGGCCAGAAATCTTCTTGACCGTACAGAAGGACAATTAAGTCGATATCGAAACCCTGATAATGACCCACGGGGGCGATGGCTCCAAGGCGATAATGGAACAGCAAAAAGTGCTAGTGAAGGGTCTCGTTTTCCGGTAACTCTGCCGTCTGGCCGAGTAGTTGTTCCAACACCTAGTCGGGGTTGGAGTTTTTCACGAGAAACGCTTGAGACCGCCCGGGCTGAAAATCGAGCCTATTTTGGTGCCAATGGCGATGGAATGCCAATTATCAAACGATATCTGACAGAAGTTCAGGACGGCGTTGTTCCAAGAACATGGTGGTCAGCTGATGAGGCCGGCCATAACCAGGAAGCCAAGAGAGATCATTTAAATAAGCTTCTCCAAGGAATAGAGCCATTTCCTACGCCAAAACCTGAGCGCTTGCTTGAACGAATTCTTACTATTTCAACGAATCCCGGGGACCTTGTTCTCGACTCTTTTGCCGGTTCCGGCACGACCGGTGCAGTCGCCCACAAAATGGGCCGGCGCTGGATCATGATTGAGTTAGGCGAGCATTGCCACACCCATGTCATTCCCCGACTGAAAAAAGTGATCGATGCCGAGGACAAGGGCGGTATCACAGAGGCAGTGAGTTGGCAGGGTGGCGGTGGCTTCCGTTATTACAGTCTCGCACCCAGCTTGATCATCAATGACCGCTGGGGCAATCCAGTGGTCAATCCCGACTATGACGCAGCACAGCTTTCTGAGGCGCTGTGCAAACTGGAAGGATTCATTTACGCACCATCCGAAACCTTATGGTGGCAACACGGGCATTCCAGTGAGCACGACTTCCTGTGCGTAACAACGCAAAACCTGTCGATCGACCAGTTGCAGGCATTGTCAAGCGAAGTCGGTGACGGGCAAAGCCTGTTGGTATGCTGCGCCGCCTTTCACGGAATCACGGCCGCCAAGGCAGCCGAACGCTGGCCGAACCTGACCTTGAAAAAAATTCCCAAGATGGTGTTGACCCGCTGCGAGTGGGGCCATGACGACTACAGCCTGAACGTGGCCAATCTGCCGATGGCAGCATTACAAAAACAAGAAATTGCCGTCGATGCCGTGATCAAAAAAACAGTTAAGAGCGCGAAAGCCGCAGCCGGACAGGGCGGATTATTTGGGGATGACGAATAAATGAATGCACGAATTCAACATGCCGTGAACGGCCGCTTGTCTTTGCGTGCGCCGCAGGCCGAATCGCTTGCCTGCCTGGTGCGTGCGCTTGCCGCTGCACCTGATCTCCTGGGTCATGAGCGCGATGTAGCGTCCATACTTGCCATCCTGCAATCTGAATTTCCAAAACTGGAAGACTTTGAGCGGGAATTTCCGTCGCTGTGCTTTGCTCTGGCAACCGGCGTGGGCAAGACCCGCCTGATGGGCGCATTCATTTCCTATTTGCACCTAGCGCACGGCATCAACAACTTCTTCGTGCTTGCCCCGAACTTGACGATCTACAACAAGCTGATCGCCGACTTCACGCGCAACACGCCCAAGTACGTATTTAAGGGTATCGCCGAGTTTGCACAACAGTCGCCGTTGATCATTACTGGCGATAACTACGATCAAACTGGCGCGGCAATCGACGACCAGCCTCGTGGCTTTGCGCAGGATGTGCGCATCAATATTTTCAATATCTCCAAAATCACCTCCGAAATGCGCGGTGGCAAGGAGCCGCGCATCAAGCGGATGAAGGAAGTGCTGGGCGACAGTTACTTCAATCATCTGGCAAGCCTGCCCGACCTAGTGTTGTTGATGGATGAGTCACACCGTTATCGCGCCAGCGCCGGCGTGCGGGCAATCAATGAATTGAAGCCCTTGTTCGGACTGGAACTGACCGCAACTCCGTTCGTGGAGGTGGGAGGCAACAAGACCGTACCGTTCAAGAACGTGGTGCTGGAATATCCGCTCGCAAGGGCGCTGGAGGACGGTTTCGTGAAGGAGCCAGCGGTCGTCACGCAGCGTAATTTCGTTGCCAGCGACCACACGCCGGAAGAAGTCGAGAAGGTCAAGCTGGAAGATGGCGTACGCCTGCACGAGATTACCAAGGTAGAGTTGCTGACTTATGCGCGTGAAAACGGCGTCAAGGTCGTGAAGCCCTTCATGCTGGTGATTGCACGCGACACCACTCACGCCGGCCAACTGTTGGCGTTGTTGGAGTCATCCGCTTTTTACGAAGGACGCTATCAGGGCAAGGTGATTCAGGTCGACTCCAGCCGCACCGGGGCCGAAGAGGAAGAAATGATCAACCGCCTGCTGGCGGTGGAAAGCGTGGACGAGCCGACCGAGATCGTCGTTCACGTCAACATGCTGAAAGAAGGTTGGGATGTGACCAACCTCTACACGATCGTGCCGCTGCGGGCCGCTAATGCCCGTACGCTGATCGAACAGTCGATAGGCCGTGGTCTGCGCCTTCCTTACGGCAAGCGGACCGGCGTCGATGCGGTGGACCGGCTGAACATTGTCGCCCACGACCGTTTTCAGGAGATTATCGACGATGCGAACCGCGCCGATTCGCCGATCCGCCTGAAACAAGTCATTCTGGATGCGCCTGGCGCTGACGACAGGAGGGTCAGTGTGACGGTTGCCTCTGGAACAATGACGCATCTGGGTTTGACGGATGCACCGGTCATCGTCGTTGCGCCCTTTGGCGGCGCCTCAGCTACCGATGCTGCGCAAGCAGTTACGCCACCCGCGCCAGTATTTGCTACCGATGGCGAGCGCCATGTAGCGCGGCTGGTGGTGCAGGTAATCTCTGAACTTGAGGTCCGGCGTGACTTGGCGCCGACCAGCATTGCACTGCTTACGCCAGAAGTGCAGGCTGCAATTCTGGCCGAGGTCACAGAGCGCCTGCAGCCATTGCAAGGCAATCTGCTGGCCGAGGTTGACACTGCTACGGTTGAGATCGATCTGGCTGCAGTCATAGCAAAAACCACAGCGATCGTGGTACAGCAAACCATCGACATTCCCAGCATTGTCGTGGTGCCGGCTGGCGAAATCAGCACTGGTTTTCATCCTTTTACATTGGATGTTAGCCAATTGAATTTGCAGTCCGGGCCGCGAGAAATCGTCGGCCAGACGCTGCGCACAAACCTACAGTTTACGGTGGCGGCGCAAGGTGGCTTGCGAGAATCTCGGTTGGAAAATTATATCGTCCATGCGCTGGTCGACTACGATGACCTCGACTACGTTACCCAGGCCGATTTGCTGTATGCACTTGCTGGTCAGGCCGTTGATCATTTTCGAGCAAAAAACTATTCAGAAGACGAGATGCATGATGTGCTCGATACCAATCGGCGCTTGATTGCAAGCGACATACATGCGCAGATGATGTCCCACTTCTGGGAGAAAGCGACTTCGTATGACACACAGGTCCATCGGGGATTTAGCGCACTAAAACCATGCAATTACACTGCCACAGTCGGGCAGACCGCTCATCATTTCCGGGAAACGGTGATCGATCTAAGCCGCATCAGGCAAATGTTATTCGGCGGTTTTACGAAGTGTCTGTATCCGCTGCAAAAATTTGACTCTGACACCGAGCGCCGTTTCGCCATCCTTCTCGAACGCGATGCGCTGAAGTGGTTCAAGCCGGCCAAGGGGCAATTCCAGATTTTTTACAAGCTGGGCACCGAACAGCCAGAATACATCCCGGACTTTGTCGCCGAAGCCGATACCGTCATCTACATGGTGGAAACCAAGGCGCGCATCGACATCAATGCGACAGAAGTACAAGCCAAGGCCAGCGCCGCAGTGCGCTGGTGCCAGTTGGCGTCAGTCCACGCAGCCGAAGTCGGTTCGAAGCCCTGGAAGTACCTGCTTGTGCCGCATGATCAACTTGCAGAGTCGAATCGGTTATCGGATTATTTGCGGTTTGAGGTACGTTCTTAGCGTGGTGCCGGCAAAGTTCCCGCTTATTCTTCGTACGAAAAATGGCGGGACAACTTTCCTGAGCAGGAACATTTGAAGCCATAATATAAATTAATTAGATATGCAAAATTCAATACTAGGTATCAGTCTGGGCGGATTTCAAACTTTTCTTCAACCGACATTTATTCCGCTCAGCAAAATTTCACTTTTGTACGGACCAAATTCAGTCGGGAAAAGTGCCATTTCAGATGTAATGGAAATGTTTGTCTACCTTGCGGGGGATTGGGCGAGTCCTTCATTCGGAAAGACATTTGATGCTAGTTTGGATGAAATGCTTAAACGTCATTGGCGACGGGATTCGTCAGGGCAATACGTATCTCATATGCATTTTTCAATTTTTCATAGGCAAGGATGTATAGTTAGCGCTGCCTTAGCGTCGGATTATAATCCTGGTGTAGATATTCCTTATCCTGGCGAATACATACAGGAAAATAGGTGGAATTTTTATTTTGAGGATGGTAACGCCGGCAACCTTGACGACGACAAATTTCTTATGGATCATGAAATTTGGCTCGATGGAGAAATTGCTTTAGCGCTTAAAGATTTTCAATCATTTAATGAATTTTATAAAATTGAATTACATTACGACCACCCTGTATTTGTCGAGGCAAATATAAAAAATGTAATTCCTTTTGATATCCTTGCGAAATATACTACAGATTTAATAAAGCATTTGCCTGGCACACTTCATGTTGAAGGATTTTTTTTATCTGAAAGTTATGGCGTCGCACCAAAAATGGATCTTACCTTGATTTTTAAAGATCCACAATTGCAGGCCGACTTGGTATGGATCGAAGCCTATAAAGATGTAATTAAAATTATTAGTAACATTATGGGTGCAGCATCGATGAGTAATGCAAGCCTACGACATGAAGTTGTTTATGCATCGAGATCTGTTCCTTTGCCACAAGAACTTCTCTTCATTCCGTCCTCGATGACCGAGATTCTGAAAGTACCTGCGAAAAGTTTTGGCGGGAATTATTTTTATCAGTCGATCATGGAGTCTCTGGCTAGAGCAGTTGGAATTGAACCAGAAGAAGATGATATTCATTTATTTACAGGGAAAAATCCTCCGATTGTAGCCGAATTGGTCAATGACTGGCTGTCAGGGCATTTATTCATCGACCATGGCTATCGGGTTGCTCTTCAACGGCACGGTCTTTTTTACGATAAAGATGAAGTCGATGGTGTGCTTGATGGGGAAGCTAGCGATTTATCTCTCAAAAATTTATTGGTACGCCTTGTCCTGCTCGATAGCGCAGGCCGGCAACTACTGTTTGATGATGTCGGATCTGGTATCGGGTATGTACTGCCGGTTCTGATATCGCTTGCGCGAAACGATATTTCCAGCTTTGTGCAGCAGCCTGAATTGCATTTGCATCCAGCCCTCCAAGCGGCCTTCGGCGACGTGTTGCTCGACGCCGCCTCGCGCGAACAGTTACAAGCCATCAAAAACGGGCGAGAAGACTACCCACTGGCAAAACAATTCATCGTCGAGACCCATAGCGAATACATCCTCTTGCGCATACTCAAGCGTATTCGACAGACCAACATGGGGACAGCAATCGCCCCGGAATTGCAAGTGAAGCCTGAAGACATCAGTGTTTTGTACTTCAGCCCACAAATTGATGGAACCACCACTGTCAAGCAGCTGCGTATTTCTGACACGGGCGAATTCATGGACCGCTGGCCCAAGGGTTTTTTTCCCGAGCGTGAACAGGAATTATTCGATGAATGAGTTGTTTGCAGCCGATCCTGCGGTTTGCCAAACAACTGGCCATCTTAAAATGTTGCTTAGCCATTTCGGACACCAGTCAGGACGCTATCTTTCCGCACTGCCAGAAAACTGGCGCACTGAAATCGAACGCATCTTTTCCAGCCGAGGAGAGATTGAAATTGCCCAGATGCGCAGCCTGTTACGACGCGCAAAAGATCAGGGATGTTTGACGCAAGCCCACTGGCCTCATTGGAACGACAAGCATGCCTGGTTGTCCAATATTGCTCGCATCGAACTGGAGTCGGCCTTGCCCTTGCATGCGGTGGTGATACCGGAAGCACACGATGGCGCCGCATTGCGCTGCCTGAAGTATGGTCTGATGGAGTTGGATTTGACGCCGACCGCTGACGAAAGAATTGACAGCACGCCAGCCGAATTCAGCCGCGTGTCTCAGACCTTGCTCCTGGCAAGCTCGGAAATCGCATTTATTGACCCTTACCTGAACCCTACCAAACAAAGCATGAAGCCAGTTCTGCTGGCCTTGCTGGAATGCGCAGCGCGCGGCAATGCTCAAAACATCGTCCTTCATGCGCGCGCCGCCGAGGTATTTGGGCAACGTCGCTCCGATACTGTACTTGACGATGTTGAGTCGGCGTTGAAATCGATACTTGCACTGGCAGGCTTCAAGCCAGGCAGGCGGCTTGAACTTTTACTTTGGGATGATGGCGACTGCACCGCAAAAATGCATGGACGTTATATTTTGTCAATTAAAGGCGGCATACGTTTTGACCAGGGATTTCAAATTTTGCCGCAAGGAAGGCGCACCGATGTTGCGCCAATAGGCAAGACCACCCACGACGAGCTATTCCGGATCTATTTTGAGCAGAAACATGACATGCATCTCGCTGAACGGCTTGTTATGATCGTTTGAGATTTCAGTTGTGTTGACTACTTTGCTGTGACACGAACTTCGTATAAAGTATCTTACGTTCAATGTTGTGGAGGTGAAACCCTGCCGACTTCCCTCTATTTACCCCATGGGGCTACTTGTACATTGACCAAATCCTTGATCTGGTCGAATAAAACTAAGGGTGAATGACGACGACACCTGTGCTCTGGGTGGGTAAGGCAGGTATGACCGAGGACAATCTCATCACTCCGTAGAGCAAACAAAGACCTTGGGCTCCGCCCAAACCCGCACTCGCCGTGAGGCAGCCGGGGTGGGTTAAAAAACCAACCCACCCCAGCAGCCTTGAGCGTTGGGTCGCTACGTTCTGTCAAGGGGTGTTCATAAAAGTCGCAAAAACCCGCGACTTTTACAAAGCTTCCCCTTGACAGCCCTTCGCTCATTTACGGCCATCAAACTTATATTTCTAACATGACATAGACAGAGAGAGCCGATGACAGTAAAGGTGATTAGCGAGGGGACCACGTCTCTTTCTGCTCCATATTTAATTTGTACCGAGTGCACACAAATTCTCACCAGCTAGTATTCGCTCACGCAAGCACGTTCGTCTGTTCAGCGCTATTGATCCCCGCTTAACTGCCTGCACTATCACACCCTTATCCCCTACCATTACCAACCGTTTTGAGGGCCTCGTTACAGCAGTGTAGATCAATGTCTGATCAATCATCGGCAATGCTTCAGTTGGCAGCATGACGAAGCACGTCGGCCACTGCGACCCCTGAGACTTATGAATGGTGATGGCATACCCAAGATCTAATTTGTTCAGGATTTGTGGTGTCACGAAGATCGTGGAGCCGTTGACCTCTATGACGCCCATGGCACCGTCTGCAGTTGGCTCGCCGAAGACATCGACGACGATGCCAAGATCGCCATTGCGAACATCCGCTTCCTCATCGTAATTGTTAGCGACCACAAGCACCGGATCGCCTTGCAACAACTTTGCACCAGTTGCCGTAATCCAGGGTATCCAACCCCGCTGGGCGTCGTTGTAATGTAACGACCCACGATCCAGACCGATGGCCTGCTGCAACCTGGCGTTGATGTTGTCCACGCCGAACTCGCCCTTCCTGATAGGGGACAAGACAATATTTCCGATGCCGCCAGCCTCACGCCATAAGCCAATCAACCTTTCCACACTTCCATCAGGCGCGATCGAGCAATCATCGCTTTCAGCAAGAGTCTTCCCTGTTCGGTTCGGCAATTCAAGCGCAGACGCCCTTACTGACGTCGCAAATCTGTGTATGCCACTCTGCTCGTCCTGGCGCCTGACTTGTGACAAATTGAAGAATGGGATCGGTGTGCCGGAGAGGGCGTGAAATACCAGTCCATCTCCCACAGGCGGCAGCTGGGCAGTATCCCCGACAAACAGGATGCGCGTGGCCTTCGGCAGCATGCCAACGAGCTTATACATCGACAACAAGTCGACCATGGAGGCTTCATCAATGACGAGCAGCATGTGCTCGGGTAGGTCAGGCTTTTTCTCGCCCAAGTGCTCGGCGATCAGCTTTGCAATTGTTTGAGCGCTGCGCCCAGTGCTCTCGGCCATGCGCTGCGCCGCGCGTCCGGACAGAGCTGCTTGGTAACAAGCCATACCATCTGCGATTGCACCATAGACGCCTAAAATTGCCCTCAAAATCGTTGTCTTGCCCGTTCCAGCACCACCGGAGATACAACAAACCGGATTCATTACCGCTCCAATTACTGCCTCTCGTTGCTCGTCAGACAATGGAAACGATAGTGTCAATTCATAATCAGACAGCGCTTTGATCGTCGCCTGACTTGTCAGCCGCTGCTCCCAAGCAGCGAGCAGCGCACTTTGGCCAGGAGGGCGCCTATGCGCAGCCACAAGGAAGCTGGCAACGGCAGCCTCCATCAGCGCCTTTCCATACACTTGATATCCATTGCTGACGTTGACCAACAGTCCATGCTCAACTGCCACGTTTCCGATATTGTCAGGGGCAGGAGACTCCATCACATCGGAACAGCCCTGCCTGAGTACAGTTTCATCAATGACTGTCGAGCGGGTCTTCATTGAGTAATTTATTGCAACGTGAAGTGCGACACCTGCCATTATGCAATCATCAGACATTGACAGATTCAGTCGACGTGCGACCTCCATCGTCTTTTCAAACGAAACTCCCATCGACATCAGCAAAAACGGGTGAGAACTGACTTTGCCGACGGCTTCAGCGCCAAATATGGTGACCAGATCGTCACCCAGTCCGAGGGGTAATTGCTGCTCCTCAAGCCACTCAATAGTTTTATAAAGGCTAGCGTCAGGCCACTGCTCGAACAGTCGTTGCGCACGCTCACCAGACATCCCAGCGACCTCAAGTAGAGCACCCCTGTCACGATTTTCTATAATCGCACCAAGTCCCTTGAGACGCACGAGGCGATTGGCGATAACGCCGCCAATACCTTTGATATTGCTGCTGAGCCAGCGCGCGAGGATGCGACCTGATGGGCGCAGAAACTTGATTGCGTCAGCCGCTATCATGTATTCCAAAATCAAAAAATCCTTGACAACATACTGATTCAGGTATTCATTTCCTGAAACCTCCCATAGTGAGCCCACCGTGGCAGCCGCAATGGCGTCGTCGGGGAATTTCACGATCGTTGTTTTGTCACGGCTCCTGACCGTGCCGTCTTTATTAATCAAGTCCACCGAGGAATACCCGCCTCCACGGCGCTTCTTCACTTGCACGACCTGACGAACATGGACAACATTGCTGCTTGCCCGCCTAACCGAAGAGGTATGGATAGGATGCGCATCGTTCATAGCCTGAATCCCGCTGCGCCTCTTTCCACCAACGCCTGTTGTCGCTTGTATGCATCCAGCTCGCGACGGAGTTGTCGATTCTCTGTCTCAAGTTCGGCCACGCGCTTCTTCAATTCGCTGTTGTCAGATGACACTCGACCAGACTGTATTACAGCCCTTTGGCGAGCCGCTTCGTGCGCAGCCTTATCCATATCCTTGCTATTAAACCAAAGTCCGTCAGCCGCATCTAAAAGTGCCCGGACGGCTTCATTTTGCGTACACACGGACTTTGCGAAATCGAGTTCTTCTGCAAGAACACGACGATTAATCCGGTTGTTGAATGCATATTCGTCCCAGTCCCGACGCTTGCTACGTTCTTCGATCCATGCATTGACCAAAGCGACATTCTCGACCGCAATTTGCTGTCCGCTTTTCCCTTTTTTCATCGTCTATTTATCGCCGGCAGAGGTTTATCAAGCGTTGCATTAAGCTTTTCCATATCAACCCGCGGCATCATGTAAAGGTTATGTTGCCAACGCACAAACTGCTCACGGTGAAGATCAATTTGCTTTTCAAGCCGCGCCACCTTCGCCTCAAGCGTGGCGATCTGCTGTTTAGCAAACTCTATAGTCACATCCGGTTTGCCGCTATCTGTGTTCAGTGCCGACTCCCTCAAGCTATCTTTTCTGGCGTTGAAGGCCTCAACCAGCGAAGGATAGGACAGCAACGTATGCCGACTGATACGTTTCTCCCCAAAACATCGAGCGAGGCGTTCGGCAAATAGTTCCCAAGTCAGTTTTTCCGACCATTTGTCGAGTTCATGCAGCACAATAGGCATTGTCTTTTCGGTAATTATCTTCTTAGGCATCAGAGACCCCAAGCAAGACGGTAACGGCGGAGGCGTCCACAACCCGATCTTCGTTTGGTTTGATTTTATAATCTCTTTGCTCCAGGCTACGTTTGATCGGGCTAGGATCATGCTCGGGATTGATCCAGAGAACTGCACCCACTGGTGTTTTTTCAGATTCCATTAATTCGCGTTGAGTCCGGATGTGCGCCAGTTTCCAGCCCAAGTGAGTTACCCATCTGTCTATACCAAAAGCACCATCGGCGGCATCTAATTTCGCCTTTTCGAATTGTGATGCAACTTGTCCCTCAAGCAGTTTGATGCGCTCGAGTGTTTTAGGCATTCCCTTGATACATGCGTGGGATTTGCAGGTCATGCACTCGCCGCCTTTGATACATGGTGACATTGCATAATCCCATGTGCACATGCCCCATTGAGTCACATCAGCAACCCCAAGTCGATGTAGTCCGAGGTCCTCATATGAGACGGGCAAATTTAATTTAATGGCCTCAAGCGCGGTAGGACGCCCTGCGAGTCCCATGATTTGCCGTACCTGATCATCCCGTTCGGCAGGTGTGCGCAAATCATAATGTTTGTTATCTTGAATCCGGGCACGGCCTGCCCATTTGGCCAGCAGCCAGCTATCCATCCCACCCCGTTCGGCATTTGTTGATAGCCAAACCCGCAACTGATGGGATGTAAGCTTAATATCCGAACCATCTTCATCCACGATGTCGAAGCGCTGGAATATTGTCTTTAGTGGGTTTTTAATCCCTGATCGAGATGCCATTTGGTCATTGAGCTGATTAATCCCCGGTAGTGTCCAGCTAAATTTTCTCACGTTAAATTTGTTATGAAATTCACGGTCGCGAATCAAGAGTAACGCTTCCCATATGGGTCTATCGGTACCTGGCAGGTTAGGCCAATCCGACCCTCCGTACATCTCCAGCGTGTATTGCGCCAAATCTTGATAGGTTGGATTACCATTTTTTCTCAATTTATCAATCCAGTTCACTATTCCAAACTGATTCCATACTTTTTCATCGGCTTTGTAATTATAATGAAGTTTTTCCTTAATCGCATCGGTACGGCCTAGTCCGATGCTCATCGCATAGCCGAATTGCTGTGCGTTGAGCGGAGTATCTTCAGAAAAATCCGATGATGTTATACAGCCATCATGACGAAAAAAAATCTTAGGGTTATCATGAGAAAATTTTGCAGCTGCACGTGCCGGTGCGCCAACTTCAACTAGGCGCCGATGTGCTTCGAGTACCGCTTCACGCAATATTTCTGGCACCCACTTTATAGTGAAACCAAAACCTTTTTCTCCGTACCAACGGACACCTAAGCGCCCTTTTTCTGTAAAGTGTAAGCAATCAACAGTCAGAAACGATAATTCGCCGCCACGTGAAGGGGCGAACATCAACAGCGTCAAAACACTGGACCAATACTTATCTTCGTTCGTTACAGCCCCAGCAAAACATTCGGCAAGGGCTATCATTTGATGCAAGCTAGGACATCGATTCTCCTGCCACTCCCTTGACACCTTGTCCGTGCGAGTCGCCTTTGCGCTGCCACGCTTCCAGGGATTACGCCATTCGGGGAGTTTCGGCACGATGGCTTTATCGCGCAGGAATGCGTAAAGTACTTCTATCTTCTGCCCAATGCGATAAATTCGATCAGAACCTGCATGACGAAGATCAGCTAGTTCACGAATCTTTCCGAGAACGAGACCATCCGCCTTTAACACATTGGCTTCGCCGTGAATCTCTATCAATGCATCGTGCAGAAGCCGAAGTGCGACTATATGTGTGCCAATACTCGTTACCTGCCGAATGCTCTGAGTGTAACGCACACTGGCCTTGGCAAAATCCAAAAACGGATCATCAAATGGATCGAAGTTATAGGGATCTTGCTTGTCCCTATACTTTGAGAACGTCATCGAATGACGTTTGTCGTCCTTCTCGAATATCCAGGTATTTACGGTGAAGCCCCCCTGGTCTTCATAGAGAATCAGGTTGTTGCGGCAATGATTTATGAAGTTGCTCAGGTTTTGTCTCGCGTCAAGCTCAGGGCGAGACTCAAAGAAAGTAATCTCAGCCATTTGTGCCCTCACTATTTCTTTCTGATCTCATCCGTTTGCATAAAATAATCACATGCTCGACAGCCAAAAGGAGACGATCCGTGGCCTGGATGACGTTTGGGGAAATACCCAATTGTTGCTGAGTCGATCGCTCATTAAGGATTTCGTCGCGCACTTCTTCATGCGGTGCATCACACCAAGCCTGAAAATTTATGCAGGTATAACAAGCCCGATAACCGGAGGCGCAAAATGCATGCATCCCACAATTACCGATAGCATGCGACTTGTCATTTTTAACACGACTGTGAGGGTCATTCGCTCGCAGAGCATCACACTCTGAACCAATCAATGTTCCGGCAAAGGCTTGAGCCAGCGGCGCAAGAACAGGCGCCATGACTTCGTCAATCTGATCAGCCATTTCCTCAGTATTTTCGGTGTACACATTAATTTGCTGTGTATCAGAATGATCGAATGCATAGGCCAGCGCGACCCCCGTAATACCCTTACGTGCGAGATTGGTACCTTTGGTATATCTGAACCGACGTGCCGTAAAATTAATAAATTCACCAGTTCGTTCCGAGCGTGCCATATTTTTTTTTGAGATATCTTGCAATATATCGCAAGCACCGGAACTCGATATATGCAAATAATCGGGCGTTTCGTTAAGACAAGCGACCAAATGCTCAATGTCAGGAATTTCTCGGATTCGGTCAAGCGCCAGAAATACAGGAATCTGCTCTCTCACTTTTGGAGGAAGTCTCTTGCCGAGTATGTGTTCTACACAGGATTGTGAAGCTGCCGCCTGATTATCAAGGAGCAAGTATAAATCCTCATTGATTGCCAATGCTCTGAAGGTCTCTCGAAATCCAGTACCTCGCTGTTTTGCACGTGGACACATCAGAATGTAGTCGATTCCCTCGGCATCCTCTTTACAAGCAAGATCGCAGGCACGTAATGCTCGGATTTGTACTGGTCTACGCCCGGTAAACGCCAATGTTACAAAGTAAGCATATTGGGTTAAATTGATAATTTTTTTGATGAAGGCATTCGAGATCCAATCAAGCAAAGCACCTAACTCAAGATGAGTAAATGGCCCTGAATAGGGACATAACCTGCTCACCGCCTTACCCTTTTCATTCCCTTTTAATTTTAGTTCATCAAGATAATCAATGACGTTATTATCGACCCCAGGGAATCCCCATTCATTCCACGCAATGAAGAATCCTTTTAATGCTCCTAATTTATACTCAGTATTATCGGCCAATGAAGTACGCCACTTTGTTAAACCATTGACACTGACATTTCTCTCGCCTGTGCAACTATGGTACTCAATGAGTCTTCCCAATACATTATTAGTGGTATCCGCTGATAGTTCTTCAGCATATCGACTTAGTGCTTTTCTCAACCCGTCTAATGTGGCTTTATCCATATTCTGCGCACGACCGAAATTGATAGTTATTGATCCATCTATTTTCCAGATATCACTATTACGGTCAAATTCGTAGCCCATCTTTGATGTACGCCAATCTTTTTGCAATCCATGACCTATAAAAACATTCTCATCACCAATCAAATTTGAAGACATTTTATTTTTCTTTCTTACTTAGATATTTTGATAAATTATTCATATCTTCGCGTTGTAACTTGTTAGCGATTTCTTGAATATGCCGCAAGTTATAAGTCTGCGCGGTATCTTCAGATGACCAGCCATTCAATTGCATGCGTATCTGAATTTCCTCTTTCTCATTTATTTTTTTTATGGTGGAATCAGTTTTAGCTCTCAAATTGTTGGCATTAATCTTCTTTGAGAGACGATAGTTGAAGTTATGGCGGAATCCGTGTCTACAGATTTCGTCAAATAACTCGGGGTCCGTCGCCGTTGCCGGACCCAGAATCCGGTTCCGAAATGAGCTGTCCGATATCGGATTACCTTGATATTTACCCTTTTTATGCGTTACGAATAAAAATGGGCTTTTTTTCGCATTCGGTATCTTTGAGCGTACATCCATCACATAGTCACGGAGTCGCTGTGCAAGAGATAGTGGAATTGGAATATCGCGTGACAGCGTCTTAGGAACTGGCTGCCTCTTCCTTGGATCGTGCGGATTATCGTGGCGTCGAACCACTGATACGGTGCCACATTGATAATCGACGTCTCTAATCTCCAACGCAAGAATCTCACCGGATCGCATCCCGGTGACATACAGAAGCTCAAACATTGCTGCATTTCGCTTGCGTATAGCGGGATTCTTGTAGGGATTTTCGGGCGAATCTTCCTTGACCGTTTGCATCAGTTTGTCAAACACTTCGGGTAGGGGCGCTTTTGCATTGGGGTCATTTCCCATTCCATTCTTACCGTAGCCTTTCGGCTTCTGAGCAATGATCCCTTTCTTCATAGCATCAATATCATCAGTCAGCGCTGTGAAATCTGCTCGCTCCCTTAACATTGTCCGAGCAGTGAAATGAAGAAAGCCTGCAATGTGCGTCAGTCGATTGGCGGTATGGGCCTTTGATACGACTGACAGATGGCGCGTACTTGTCGGATAGCTTAAAGACAATCTGCTTACGTTTTTTGTGCGCGATGATCCACACCATTTTCTCAAACTGTATGTATTGAGCAGGCACTGGTCATAGATTGACATGATGTCGATATCAGAAAGAAATACGCCGGCGCTGAATTCAGAGATCAGGTCGCGCTCGTTGATCTCCTCCCACAGTTTCAAGTGGATGATGTGACGGATCGCGTTCTCGATTGCGGTCTGCTTCAGGTTTGGTCGGAGATTTTCAGTGACGTAGAGCGTGACCCAAAAGTCGGGAATTCCCTCACTATCAACCAGCAGAGGGTATCGCTCACCATTAGTAAAAGCGAGTTGAGATATCTGTCCCATTGCGTATCCAGTCCCATCTTTTTAATCAACATTAAAAAAAGTATAGACTCTAGACTTTTTTAATCAACAGTTTTTTCTTGATACAAATCAAAAAAGCCCGATTTCTCGGGCTTTTAGTTTTATTTTCTACATTTTATAGAAAACGTATCCCTCAGAACGGAATATCGTCATCCATGTCGGAGAAACTTTGCGTCGGCTTGGGCGCCGGACGCGGCGGCGGGGCTGGCTGCTGACGCGGCGCTGGCGCCGATTGGGCAGGACG
>Ga0326735_1000022_pt1 | contig 28431 bp, 61 predicted proteins | sample 37_GP2_1092_FD_207945 | JGI IMG/M metagenome (GOLD analysis project Ga0326735, IMG submission 207945) | Glacier ice microbial communities from Ngari, Tibet, China - 37_GP2_109.2 | ecosystem: Environmental > Aquatic > Freshwater > Ice > Glacier | place: China: Ngari, Tibet | collected 2018-07-31
TTTTTTATTTAATATATGTGGCTTTTTTTCTTGCTTCAAACAGTCTTTTTAATTCTTTTCTATTTTCGTCCACTCAACTTTGGCGTTAAAAGCAGATATAAAACCTTGTCCTACTGGAGTACCTAACCATTGTATTACACTTAAAACTATTTTCTCTTCTCTATCTGTTAAGTTATCATTAGGGTAAAACCCAGTACCTTCTTTTTGTCCAAAAACAATTGATGAAGCATCTTCTAAATGGTCTTGATTAAATACTTCTAAAGCCTTAATTTCTTTAGCATAATATTCATCATCTTTTTTTAATCTGTATTCTTTAAATCCACTTGTTTTCATAGTAATTTTGAATAAAAAGCCATCGTATAACAGCAGTCTTGCTGTATACCTTTTATCAGGTTTTAGTTAGTGTTGTTTTTTGTATGCTTATATTATTCTTGAACCGAAATATAGTCGGTATCAGGTCGGTACATAGCAAGGCTGCGAAACGTTATGCCTAATACTACGATTTAGACTCGATATTCTTTTTAAATTGTTCAAACCATTCTATTAAATCTGCTTTTGTATCAAAATCAGCCATATAATTAGGGGTTGTATAAAGCTTCCATAAAAGATTTAATACATCTTCCTCATTATAACTTCTTTCTCCTTTCCATTTAGCACTATTTACAAAACCTTCTTTTTTTAAACTATTATTTAGTTCATCTCTACTTGCCATAGACATACTTCCCGTATTGTTTACAGGGTATAATCTTTCAGCGGCTTCTTCAATTGTTTCTGTTTTCATAATTGAAATTTTTAATTGATTATAAGGTATATTTGCCAAAAACAACTAAGTAAACAAGCAAACAGCCCCTATCGTGGGAACGTTAGTGGCAAGGCTACAATTTCGTTTTTTCAAGAACTTCTTGTAAATCTTGCTCTAGTAAGTTGTATCCGTGATGTCCTTTTTCAACCATCCATTCATTCATTGCTTTTACATCTCTTAAAGCATTTTGACACACTTTTAATAATTCAGGAGCTAGAGCCATTAATTTTCCATTTGCAATATGCTCTTCAACGTTTATGTTTATTGCACAAATACTTTTTAAAGGCTCTTTAATTTGAACTTCGCACCACTGGCCTTTTTGATAAAATTCCCAATTTCCTTTTGTAATTTCCATTTTTATTTAGTTTTTATTTGTCTTTAATAATCCGTCCAGCTATGTCTTACATACTTAAGCTAAGAATCAAATTAGTTAAACTTGTAAAACAAATTCCCTGCCACCCAAATCTTCTCAATTTTATTAGTTTTTAAAAGGTAGCGTTCTGCCGCTTGAAAACCTCCCAACCAAATTGCTGTGGACTTAGGTAATAATTTCCCTTTCAACATTTTTTTTATTCTAAGGTAAGTCCTCTCTTCCTTCATAATATTTATTTATTTCCTACAAATGTAGGGATAATTATTTAATACTATAATTAATTAATACAATTTTTCCATCAAATCTACTTCATCCCACCATTTGGTAAAATGTACACATTTGTTATACAAAACTTCAATCTCTTCCGAAGATAATTTTCTGAAAGGCACTTCCCACTCCTCTTCTTCTCCTTGAACATTCCTGTAAGAAGTGGCGTCCAAATCATCAATCCTTTTCAACAATCTTATAAGCCAATCTGGGTCGGTGTCGAACTTCAACTTGTTGTAGTAGTTTGTTTTATCCTCTTCTGAAAGAAGTCCCCACACATCCTTCCATCCGTTCAAAGTATTTTCCATTCCCATAAATTCGGCTATAAGCATATTGTCTTGATTATTCATATTTTAGTTTTTAAAAGTTTAGGTTAAGTTTTTTAATCGGTATTATTCTTCTTCTGGTAATCTTAACTGCCAAGTGTAGACATCTTCATTCCAAGAGTCAAATCCTTCCACGATGGCCTCTTCGGAGCATAACAACTCCATTTCGGACTTCGAATAGTCAGTTTCGCCTTTGTCGTTTTTGCTTAAAACTGAACAACTCAAGTCATACCAACCAGTTTCTTTAACTCCATCTCTTTCCTTGTAGAGCCAATTGATGTCGTTAGATAACCACCAATTGTCGTCCGTCATTTGCTTGGCAAAAATCTTCTTGGCTTCTCCAAAACTGTCCGAGAAAACGTAACTCTCGTAATAAAATCCGTGTCCGTCTCTTTTCTTGTAAATCGGATATTCTTTAAACTCGTTCATCTTAGTTAGTTTTTAAATTTTACTCCAATCATTTTTAAGCCTTGTAACGGATGCTTTGTGTCTTTGTCGTCTAAGACGTTCATTCTCCCTTATTCGTTGCTTATTCGCCTTGTAATACATTTGAGTGTAAGCGTTTCTACATTCCCTGCAGTCGTGGCTCTTGTTGAGGTCAACCATATCGCAAAATTCACTCAGATTCTTTTCGGTATTGCATTTCTTGCAGTTCCTTCTACCCATCTTAGTTGGTTTTAATAGTCCGTTGATTCAATCACTAATGCGATATTTGCCGAGTAAAGGTCTTCCATTTCCAAGACCTCCTCGTATCTTTCTCTTGCCCCAGTCTCGTCTCCCCTGAAGGCTTCGTAATGGTCTGACTCGTCATTTAGGCAATATACCACCAAGAAGGTTTGTTCAATTGACTCCAAAGTCTCCTTGATTGCTTTAAGGGTTTCTTCATTTTGTCTGAAACCATTGTGCAAGAAGAATACTTTTTTGGTGTCGTTGCAAACTATGGCAACTGTTATTCCTTCCTCGTTGTCGTCTTCCGACTTCCAATAATCGATATGAGTGTAGTTGTCTTCGTCCGTGTAATTGTTTCTTATTTCCATCTTGGTTGGCTTTTAAGTTAATTTAAGTACTACTTTCTATTTGTTTAAGTTGTACCATTTAATAAATTCTACACAAGCATTGTAAACGGCTTCTATTTTTGTTTCCCCTTTACAAGGGTTAAAAATTCTTGTGCCATCATCTAAAATAAATTTCGCATTAAAACCGATACTTTCCAACACCATAAAACAGCCGCTACTATTAATATCTGTTAAACTTTCTATCTTTTCTACTACTTCCATTAACCAATTCCAATTTGAATTGTATTTTAAATAGTCACTACCTATACCCATAAACTCCGCTATCAATCTGTTGTCCCCCTTTACGGTATCTATGATGTTAATTCCTAACGTCTCAGTTATTATTTTTTTATCTATCTTCATCTTGGTTAGCCTTTATAAAATCCGAATAATACATCTCTTCTTGGCACGATGCTTTGAAGTCTTCCCTGTACTCTTCCAATTCATCCTTGAAGATATACGTCAGGACTGCTCCTACTTCTCTGTCGTCCTCTTCATTGAACCCCACCAACCAGTCTTCGTAATTGTTGGCTGTAAGGCTCGAGAACCCATCGTAAGAGCTGTAACTCTTTCTCAAGAACTTGTCGAAGTCTTCCTGATTATCTTTGGCAAACTTCCTGACTTTGTTCTTGTTGAAAGTCACGGTCAAGTCAATCTCGTCCGTACCAAAGTTGTAGCACTTCGGACTATAAATTTCTCCCGTTTTGATACCAATCCTTATGCCATTGGCTTCAATGGCTCCAGACAAAAACTCGTCTGCCCTTCTTTGAATCTCCTTTACATACAAACTATTGTCGAATTTCTCCCAGAACTCTTCCGCATTGTAAGGACTGTCTCCGTTTTTGAAGTCTTCATCAATAGTGTAGTCATCAAAGATGAACTCTGGCGAGATTTCTGAATTATACATTCCCACGTTTATGATTGGAAATAAATTACTGTTTAATAGTGTTTTCATCTTAGTTAGATTTTAAGTTTAACGTTTTGCCCGTCAATATACTGCCATTTATCAATCCATAAATCTTGTTCGGAATGGTCTGCTACATATTGCTCCGCTTCTTTCAAAGAATCAAATGTTGCAATTGTTTCTGTACTCTCATTTTCGTCCGAAGTAAACACCTCAAACCAGAAAGGCTCTTCTTCTTCCCAACCTTCACCATCTACGTGGTCTTCCAAGATGTATTCATTAGCTACCCTATACAACTCTTCGGGAGTGTAAGTTTGTGGCAGGTCAAAACCGTAGTCTAATTCGTCCGAACAATGGGTCAGGTGCAACAGAAAGTTTTCGATTACTGCTAAGTTTATTTTTGAATGTTTTGATAATTTTTCCTCAACGGTTGACGCAATGTTCAAATTTGCTTTTGCTCTTTCAAAAGTATTGAAATCTCCACTTTCAAAGGATTCTCCGTTTTCAAGAACTCTTGTAAAAAAATGACTGCCTTGTTTAAGTACTTGCTTGTTGCCTTGCTCGAAGACTATTTTCTCTGTTTTCATATTAGTTAGTTTTAATGTACTTCTTTAACCAATTCAATCTGACTTGTTTGTGGTCAGAAGTCTCTGTTCCTTTGAACTCATCTATGATTGTCATATCTGTGACAAGTTTCGACCACTCTTTTTGAGTGATTGGACTAAAGTAAGACACCCTATAATGTCCGTGTCCTACAAATCTTAAGTAAAAATCGCTTATTTTTATCATATGAGTTAGTATTAAATTTGTTCCATTTCCTCGTCCAAGTAATCTGAATATTTTATCTCTTGAAACAATGCTTCAATTTCCTCTTTTGTTTTTTCGTCTGCGAACCGTTCCAATTCCACGATGATGCTCAAGGCTTGATGCAGTAGGGGATTAGTTTCCATTTTATGTACGACACAAACAAATTCGGAACAACTTCTGAACAACCCTTCCCCTAATTTAATCACGATGTCTTGTAGATAAATACACCTAAATCCCATTACACCCCTGTTGGTCACACCAATTTCAACAACTTCGCCTTCAATATCTAATAACTTTTCATTAGAAGCAGTCATTTCTGGGTAAGAGTGCACGATGGCAACATGCTCATCAGTATCTCCAATGTAAGAAAACCCACTGCCATCCCATATCTTTACCTTGTCTCCAACCTTTAAAGATTCATCTTTAAAAGTTTTAATTTCAAATGAGTTTTTCATTTTTTTCTTTTAGTTAGTTTTACTCCAATCCAATTTGTAAACTCTTCCTTTTACCGTTATTTCTTTCTTCCCTTTTCTGGGGTGGTCTGTCAGTTTACTGAAAACAACCATCACTTTGTTGTCCTGATTCTTTAAAGTTGTCGTTCCAACGTAATTGTAACTCAACTCCCTGTGTACTATCAATACTTCCATTTATTTTATTTGTAGGTTTCTATTCCCGCAATTTCTAATAACTCCACGATTGTAATCTTATCGTACAAACTTACCAAATCATTTAATCCAATCCAAAATCTTACACTGTCATCCTCATCTTTTACTACGTAAATGCCGTCCTTTTTTGAGATTTCCAAAACTTTAGCATCTACATTGTCTCCATTTCTATTGATGAAGGTTACGAACTCACAGTCTGAAAAATCATCGTAGTCTTCTTCTGTTAACTCTTCATCTCTTTGGTAAAGAGTAATAGTTTCTAACTTGTTAACTAATTCCGTATATCTGTCGTTGATTTGCTTGTCCAACTCTTGGTGTTGTTGTCTTAAAGTTTTCATAGTAGTTTATTTTTTAGTTGTTTTCTTCGTCTACCTCTTCAAAGCCAAAACTCTCCGCTACAATGGTAATGGATTCATTTGTCTCTTCTATTAACCACCCTCCATTTAATGCACTATTCAACACTTCTTGCGCTTCTTCTTCAGTGCAATTGAACTTATTACGCACATCCTCTGTCATCCACAACATATCGGTGTAATACCCTTTACTCTTTAGGAATGCTTTTGCTTCCTCAATTTTTTTTAAATCGTTCATCTTAGTTACTTTTTAATTAGTGAATAGCAAAGATAGTTTATTACATTGATTCTTACAAATTTATCTTTGCTTTTCTTCTGTAAGAATGTCTTTACAACTCTGTTATTTCAAAATCATCGGTTATGTCTGTATAACCGTATACGGAATCTAAATCGTCTATGAAGAAGATTTTTCGGGCAATTGTCATAACAAGATAACCGTAAATTGAATAGTACTTGTAGTAGTTGGGATAACTCAGGTCAAACTCTTCTCTGGAATTTTTGTGTATTACATTCATATTAGTTAGTTTTTAATAGGGGTTTTTGCACCCCCTTGATTAAATTCTTAGTAAAGTAAACCCCTCCTCTTATTCCGATTGAATAGTCTTCAGTTTCGGTTTTAATAATCACAATCCCATCCACCTCTTTCATTGACAAGTAATTGTCGAATTTCTTACTGTGGTCTTGATACCACTTGATTGTCTTCTTCTGCGAGTTTGTCATCTTACAATAATTTTAATCGTTTCACGTCCTCATACAATCTCTCTGCGTGATTTCTTGCTTCAAGGCTTCTCTTGGCATCACTTGTAGCAGTTGGCTTATTTGGACTCCATTGGCAAGTACATAAAGTTTCTGGTTGCCAGACACGATGGCGTTCTGGATTTCGGTTACAATTTGCTCCATTAGATTTTGTCGATTAAGATTAAAAGTAGGTTTCCTATCGTGTAAATAACAATCATTGCCAATGATAGAATTAGAATAACTTCTCTGTTCTTTATCCAGAAGTTCTTGGATAAATTTTCTTTGATTTTTTTGAACATAATGTTTTTTATTTAAAAATTTCCCAGTCTCCGTTTTTTAGGTCTACCTTCATTATTCCTTTTTTTGTTTTATCATCATCATACTTGTTGTCCAGAAACAAAAACTCGCTTGACTTCATTGAGGTGTAAGAACTGCAATAAAAATAACCAGTTTCAACATTGTAATATTTATCGCCAATGGAATAAATAATGGAACTTGAATCCACTAAATAACCGTGTGTAAATTGGTCGAAAACTACTTTTTCATCCCCATTGAAGTCAATTATTACCCATTGAGATTTTAAATGTTTTCGTGACAAACCTTGCTCTTTCTTAGTTTTGTTAGGGTAACATTCTTTAATGAAACCTAAATCATAAACCTCCTCCGTGTACTTCAAGAGCATAAAATATTTGTCAATTCCAACTTTCAAGTTGAAATTCAATCCTCCTTTTCTGTAAAGAGTGTTTCTCAAAATAACACCATCCTTCTCCAACACGACAAAATCCTCCAAGTTCTCGTTCCATTCTTGAAGGTACTCTCTCTTTACTTCTATCTTGCTCAATTGCAAGTTGGTTGTTGTTCCCATCTGGTTAAGGCTTAATAGTTTCTAAAGTAGTGCTTTACTACTTCAATGTCCGAAGAATGGTGTCTGTAATAAAAATCAAAGTGTTTCTTGATTTCAGATAGAACCGTTCCTAAAATAAATTCCTTAACCAAGTCTTTGTTGTCAAGTTTACAGTCAGTATTCATTTGAATATGAACAAGCATCTCAAAAATCATATCCTTATTACCTTTAAAGAATTGAGGTTGTAAAGTAACCGACAAATTGTGAGGTGCTACAACTTCATACAAGATAGCTTGCAAAGTATCATACTCTCCGTCCGTTTCTTGCTCGGTGTTCAACTTCAACATAAGGTTGTAAGTATCAACTGCATTAGTAAGTCTTTCCGTTAAAGTGAAAGTTAATGCGCCGTACTCCTCTTTGATTTGAGTAATATTCATCTTAGTTAGTTTAAAGTTTAATAATTTCTGTTGTATAAGTTACTCCTAATTTGTCCATATCTGAGCAAACTCTCTCAAACTCTATTTGAGTATATTTCCTGAAGACTACTATCCCTTTGACAATGATGTTGTATTGTTTTGTCGGCATAATTTAATTATTTAAAGGTTATACTACCATCTAATGTATGCGTAGTAGTTAGGTGTGCATATAGGTACTTTAAAACCTAACTCTTCTAAGTAAGGTCTCATTTCCGTTTCAATTAAAGTCTGTAGTCTACTAATTTCGGGAAACAATTCTTTTACTTTTTTATCTGCTTTATCAGGACTTGAGAATGAATTAAAAGACGTTTCTCTTCCTTTATTTTCTACGCTTTTTTCTATCCTCGGTAAAACAAACTCATTAAAAATTAAATCAAGTTTCTCTCTATTGGTAACTGCTTGACTTCTTTCTGCTAATTGCTGTGCTAAATTCATAATGATATTAGTTAAGGTTTAAATTTACTTTTAATTCTACAATTTCTTTTTCAAGGAATATCGTTTCATCCTCTGTAGGTTCAAGGATAAGTATTTTGTGAATAAAATAAACTCCTCGGAAAAACATTTTGAAATAACTTTCGGGAACTATTTCCATCTTAGTTAGTTTAAAGTTGGTTTGATTACCACTTGAAAATAATACACTTCGATTGCGTGAAGTCTGTTGTAGTCTTCCGCACTAATTTTGTCCACGCCCCAATCAAAACCTTGACTTTTAAGGTATTCCTTTTTAGTCTTGATGTAGTGAATATCTTTCCCGTTTTGCTCTACCAACCATTTGTAGTAGTGAGTATCAACTATTGGCTGATTGCCGTCTTGGTCTATTGTTTTGAATAATTTTTTCATTTTAGTTAAGATTAAACCTTCCCCGATGAAGAGGAAGGTTGGTTAATACTGCCTTATATCTCTAAGGCAAATTTCAATGCTTTATCGTTCAAACTTGCTCCTGATTCTACAAATACAAAATCTTTATTGTCACTTCCCGATGCTACGTGATTGGTATAATGCGTAATACCGTTTAACAATCCAAAAGCACTTGTTCCTGTTCTTCCAAACTCTAAGGCAATGCTCTCGTTAATTTTGTCCAGAATGTTGCGTTTTCTGGAAGAGAACTCGTTGTACTCTTTCAAGTCGTAACCAGTCACTTTCGTCAAGAACGCATCCACTTGCTCCTGATTGACTGATACAGTATTCAAGAATCTGTACATTTCATCCAATTTCGGCATTTGAGCAATTCCCTTGCTGATGTCGTTGCAAAGTGTTACTGCCTTGCCAACATTCCCTTGCGTGTTTTTGAATGAAGTTGTAAACTCCGTTACCGATGCTTTCATTCCATTGGTACAAATCAATCTGAAAGTGGAAAGATAGAGACTTGTTTTGGTCAGGCCATCAAAACCCGTTTGCAAGTTAAGGCTTACCAAACTCTCGTCCTCTTGTCCTCTGATATTCTTGAAAGATACTCTTCCAATTGGCATTTCGAAGCGAATTTTAGCACCACTTTTCATTTCGTGATACTTGATTTTGCCAAGGTCAACATCATCATTATCCCTGATACATTCCAATAAGGAATCAAATAACAGTTTAGGTTGTTGTGGTGTGAAATCTTTTCCTACCGTTCCAAGTGGCGCACCACCTGTACCTTTGTACATCCCAAAGGAATTTGGCGAATCAAAGCCTTCCATATTTGGATGAAGTTGAATTTTCATCACATCAAACAAACTGTTCTCAATTTTACGAACTGAACTGAAACCTTCTGATAAATTTTCTAAAATATTCATAACTTTAATTTTTTATTTGTAAGAGTTTTGATAGGTAACTCTTTTAACCTTGATATTATAGGTTGCAGAAAAAATCTTCCTCAACAAAGAACGTTCCTTCGTAATACGCTACAACTACATCCATAGGAATCTCTTCTTCGCTTTCAACCTCTGTGTCCATTACTTCTTCCAAAGAGCCATCATCCAAATGTTGGTCGTACCATCTACTTCTTAACTCTTCCAATTCGTCCTGATTTAATTCGTGAACTGTTCTCATAATTCCTGTCTGTATTAGTTAATATAAACCTGATTCCTGTTCGAAGATACATTCCGCTATAATCCAATCAGCGTCCTTTCCATAAATTTCTTCAACTTCGTGAATGTCTCTATAATAAGCCGATATGTGGTTATCTATCTCTTCTGTAGAGTATTGTCCTAAATCTATAATAATTTCGATGAATTCATCTTCTTCATACTCTAATAAACCTCTGTTTTTTTCTTTAAACTCAAAAACTCCATCAGAAATTTGTCTTCCATACTGTTCGTTATCTAAATCTGTGCATACCCATTCTGTCTTCATAATTTCCATTTGTATTAGTTAATACTCAATTTCCGCTTCTTCCAACATTGCTATAATTTCCTCTTCTGACTTGTTGCCCAACTGGCTATTGTCAATATAGTCTAATATACCGTTGGTTTTGAAGTCTCTTCCATAAAACCCGTAACAAGAATCCAAATGGTTTTCTTCTTCGTCTTCGATTATGAAGCCGTAAACATTCCCGTTAATATATTGGTTAAAGATTTTAATCTCCCCTTCCATATAACCTAAAACTTTCTGTTTTACTTTAGCCGTAACCACTTTACCACCATACTCTTTTAATGCCTTTTCTTTGGAACAGTAAATGTAACCTACTTGTCCACTATCCCATTCTGCGTGTTGCGCTCTTCCAATAAAGGAACGTGTTGACAATGATATTTCCGAATGGTCATATAAATAAAGAGTAAGAGTAATGAATTTCTTTTCAAAGATACCTTCCAAATGATTTTTAATTTCATTTGAATAGTAGTTTACTCCTAACTTTTCCGCTATTCTACCTACTCCTTCTTCCGTGTAGCCAATCTTATCAACCAACCAATCGATAGGGTCTGAAATTTCTTCTTCTCCCAAAGTGTAATTTCTATGCTTGTAAGCTATTGTTCCTATGTTATCCCATTCTCTCGGTGACTCTGCGTTATTGTCCTGTATTACTCTTACTTTGTTCATCTTAGTTCGTTTAGTAGTTTAACCATTCCTCTGACAATGTATATTCTTCTTCGTTTTCAATCTCTTTTATAAATTCGAATTGTAAAAATAAATCATTATAGTTTACAATCTCATCATCATCAAAAGAAGATAAAGAGCAATTTAAAACTCTATGCCTTTCCTCTTTTGTAAGGTTTTCGGGGTGCTTAGTTGAAACGTATTTTCTAACATTAGAACCATCTAAATTTGTGGATATATAGTTGACTTTTAAATTGTTCCACCTTACATATAACTTTGACTTTGTTTCCTCTTTGCCCAATAATAAATCGGTGCTTAATAGCTGATACGTTTTGTCCATCTTAACTAGTTTAAAGGTTGTTGTTTACTCTCAAATAATTGTTGGTATCCTTAAAGAAAATGTCCGTGAAGTCCAACCAATCTACTTTGATTGTGACTTCATTTTCCGTCTTACCTAATATCTTAAGTCCTTCTTCCAAAGTGTCCACTTGTCTATTTACTTTGTCGCCATTCGTCACGTACTTTCGTACCAATACTTTTTTGCTCATTCTATTCCTTTTTTAAAATTCATAACCTCCTATGTGAAGTTTTCCATCAACAAACGATGGCTCATATTCTTTGTGGTCTTCCATCATATCGTCGGTTTCCATAAAATCGGTGTAGTCTGCCAATTCCAATTCGTGGCAAACAATGATTACTGGAAATTCGTCTCCTTTTAAAGGATGCTCGTAGAAGACAATTTCTTGTCCTAAACTGTTGGTCATTCTGTCGTACTCTGTTGGCTCATGAGCCATTAATTTTTTATAATCCATCTTATTTATTTTGTTCGTTATACCATTTAATAAACTCTACACACCCATTGTAAACTGAACTTATTTTAGTTGATAATTCAATCTTACCACTTGAAAACATTGAACTATTAAAATCAATATACTTATCATAGTATAAATCTGTTTGGTATATCTTTTCTACTATTTCCATTAACCAGTTCCAGTCAGTATGATATTTCGCGTCCTCTAAACGGGTTAATTCATTTATGTACTTTGGCGCATTTTTCCATACAACTATATTATTTTCATTAGTTAAGTTGCCCATAAACTCCGCTATAATCTTATTGTTTTCTATGTTCATTTTTTTTATCTTTTAAATTAGTTACTCCAAAGGGTTGCGAACCCTTCTCTTTTAGTGAGGTGTTACCGAAGTCCTTGTGTACTGTTGGCATCCGCTTGAATGGAGCAAGTTGTTGTTATAAGTTCATAATTGGCGAGAGGTAGAAAACAACAACTGTTATTACTCCTACTGCCAACCAAAACTTTGTTACGTTTTTCATTTTAGTTTATTTAAAGATTAAAAGGATATTTCGGTTATATATAAATAACCTTTTTTGTCCAATAAGTAGAATATTGAAAATTCGTTTTCATTTCCTATTTCGCCATCCAATTGATTGTCGTGCAAAAAATTTGCATCTGTTTCACTCTCAATGATTAAAATTTTCTCTTTGGTCTTGGCTGCCAATCTTAACTTCAACTCGTCCAAATTTTGGAATCTGCTTCCCACTAAAGAGTTAAAAATTCCTCTTAAATGTACTTCGTGTTGAAGTACTGCATCTGATATTGTTCTCATAATATTAAAAATTTCGGGTTAAGAATAAAACAGTTAATGAAAACTTACTAATTAAAGTAAGTCTTCATCAACATCAGGACAACACTTATACCTCCAATGCTCTGCACCATCATACTCAAATCTCTCCGACCAACTACCATCCGTGTACCAAATTGTGCCAAACAACTCCTGACTGCCCCAACCACTCTCGTAGTTAAAGTTTAAGGTCTTCAAGAACTCTTGCAAGTCTTCTTGAGAATAACCTTTCTTTAACCTACATTTTACATACTCGGTGTCAGGAGCATAGTAAGGAGCAAGGTCAATCGTTGCACAAAGGACTACTTTATTAGTGGTAGTTTCCAAAAACTCTCTTTTTGCGTTCATATTTTAAATTTAAAAGTTAAAAATTTCAGGTTAAAAACAAAACAGTTAATTAAAATTATTCATATACTCTACCCAAACACTTGGATTAGAAAGCATATCATTCATATTAAGTCCTAAGGGAAAGGCAATGAACTTACCTCTTGATTTAGGTAGTCCACAAGTAGTGTTGACAGAACCCATTTGAGTAACATCAATAGTATGCACATAGTCTCCATCATCTGTAAGCACTAGTTCGAAGGCATCTTTGATTTTAATTAGACCAATAACCTCTTCTCGAAGTTTAAACATCGAATTCCTAAGTTCGTTTACTGTCTTCATTTGTGTTAATAAGTGTTAAATTAATAAGTTGTTGCACTATAGTAAAGCAAGGCATCGTCTTGGGTAAAATTAGACGGTTTAAGACATTTAAAAGGTAAGATAATGTTGAGAGGTCGCCACCCCCCCTTTAGTGTCTTAAAAAGTCTTAAAATCCCTCAAATAATTTCCTTTAGAAGTTATCCCACTCCATTGTTCCACCTTCGCTCTCCTGTTGTAACTCTATTCCACCTAATTTTGTGGCTCTTGCAATGTCAATTGCAGTTTCAAAGTCTGTAATTTCCTCATAAACTACTATTAAATCAACCCAATCTCCAAAATACTGTCTTATTTGTACTACTTTCTTCATTTTGACTGTTTTGTTATTTACCCGTTAATCAGGTAGTTAGGTAAATTGTGCATCGGTTTCTGTAGGCAAGAGTATCAATTAATTTTTACTCTTTCAATAAGCACTCTTGCCTTATACTTACCCCCTTCTCCTACATAATCCGTAGCAAGAATGTAACCTTTCATTAAATTAGGGTAGTCTTCGAAGGAATCCTTACAATTTTCTGCTTGGTTTATTCTTAGCATTTCATTCACTTCTTTTATTGCCTTACTCTTACTGGTAAAGTAAGAAGGAGTAAGTAAGAAAGAATCTGATGTCTTACTAAAACATCCTGACTGTACTACATAAATGTATTTCATAACTGTTTTTTTATTTACCCCAAAATCAGGGTGTTATACTTTTTGAGCATCGATTTCTATAGGTAAAAGTAGTCAACCCCCTAATAGATTAAACCTTTAGAAGTATATACATACTTTCTACCAAAATTGTCCGTGAAGGTCTTGCCCTCGTCTTTTGAAGTGTGTTCTCTAGTAACTGCTCTTCGTACTGTGTTTGTCTTAAACATAATTAATTTATTTGAGTGAGTATTAATACTATAAATTTAAAGAAAACTATCAATGCAATTTTGCAATGTAGTTCTGTACTGTTTTTCTTTCTTGCCGAAATTCTCATTGCGCTTGCTGTTTTACTTTGTTACTCACTATTAACTTACCCTCTTGCTGTCTCTTAAGGTAGTTGCTTACTAACTTATTAGAATAAGCCTTATTGATGCTACTTCTCATTGTATATTTGCTCATAACTATGCTTGTTTTAGTTAGTGCAAGGAAGGGGAATCGAACCCCTAAGAAACCGTTCCTTACATTTTTTGCCGCTCTCCTGCTCCCCTAAGTAGTTGAATCTTAGTAAGTCGCTCGACCACTCTCAAAGGTTTGTTTGTCTCTCAATATGTAGTAGTGTTATTGCTTTTTTCTACTCCCCGAAATTCAAACTGCCTTAGGCTGTTGAATGTTTAACTACACCTGACTATCGTTACATATACCTATACTTCCTAGTGTTTCTGTTGAGTTTTCTGTCCGTTATAGGATACCTACTCAAACTACCTAAGATAGCTTACTTTTATGGTTATTTTCTGTCAGTCCATTTCAAAGAACGATGCATACTGCTTTCAAGTGATGCACAATTAAGCCTTAGTTTGTAAGTCAGAAACAAAACGTGTGTTTCTCTAAGACTTCGTAAATGTAGGCTTTTATTCCATATAAACTAATAGGAAATGAAAGTTTATTTAACTATTTTCACATTCCCAGTGATAGCAAGGGTTGCCAGTGTAAGGTTTGGACTACAAATTTCAGAAAGTAGGAATTTATAGACAAGAAAATGTCGGGATTTAGGGCATTTTTGTAGGAAGGTTTGTAGGAATCCCACAAAGAAAAGGAAGTAATAAGTAATATAATTGATACATTAGTGTATTATATAAGTTTATGTAAGATAGTAAGTAATAACAGTTATTATTATAGTGTTGGTTTCTTTACCCCCGCAATTAACCCTACAATTACTGATAATACATCAAATAGCTCTAAATAAGGCCATTTGCGACACGATAATATGCTCGGACGTATTAGGACATCAAAACAATTAGTTCGTGCCTTAATCGTGAGATATGAGATGCAATGTAGCTTGGCAGTGTACTAATTACCTTACAAATCAATCGGCAATTATAATAATATTCTATGCTATATAATAAGTAGATAGATAAAATAGATAGTGAGAATAAGACTACAAATGTCTCCTCTCTCCAGCCAGCCAGCCTACTTTGTAGAATATGTAGGATAGTACTTGTTAAAATAAAACTTTTTTTTGAGTCCAACTTTTTGTGGGAATTTTCTGGGGTGTGATGTGTTGTAGGAAAACGATGGGGGGTGAGGGAAAATTCCTACATTTTTGCCGACCCTCGCGCCTGGGTAGGTAACGTGTCAATCACCCTCGCTAACTTTTGAAAACTATGGCTCTCGCTAAATTTTGAACATAAAAAACCCCTCGCCTAGTTAAAGGGAGGGGGGTAGGAAATAAGAAGGGGGGCTCTTATTAAGCCTTAGTGAAATCCACGTACCACTCGTGGTCTTCTTCAAAGTCTTTACTGAAGACTTGAATTCCTATTCCAAAGTTCCCTGTATAATCTACTCCCATCTAAAAATTTTTTAAGTCTATTTCCTCTAATAGGCCTAACAAGACTTTTTTGTCATCTTCTAAAGATGGGTTCAACACTTCTAAGACATTGTTAATCTCATAAGCTAATTGGTCTAACTGAGCCTCTGTCTCTTCGTCATCTTCGTCATAGTAATCTGTCATATCACTCAATAACTCTATAAAGTCTATGGTGATTTGGCTGTAGTCTTCCCATTTGTAAGAACTGTCTTTTTCTAATTGTTCTGCTTTTTCCATAATATTTAGGGTTCCTTTTCCCGCCCAAGGGATTTATTAATAAAGAGGAGCTTCAAATTCCAAAGGTCTCCAATGAGTAAAGTAAGCTAATCCGTAAAAATCGGAGTCCAAGCAGCAACCTATGATGGGAGCCTCTCCTTCATCTCTCAACCAGATAACTGTTTCTTCTACTAAAGGTAAGTAGTCTGAAGTTTTAATCCAGCCGTTGTTTTCTTGTTTTTTCATTGAATAAGTTCTTCAAAGTTAACTGTTCCGTTTTCCTTCATCAAATACACAGCGTCTACGCATTTCATCAGAGCAAACTCTTTCATGAGTTCTGCCACTTCCTTGGGAGTTGGAACTTTACCATCTTCTCTTGGCTTGGATTGTATTAATTGCATTGCTGTCATAGTTTAAATTCTTTTCTAGTTTTAACTGCTTTTTCCTTTTGAGAATGTCCCTTACTTAATAAAAGTAAACTTAAAAGCAACAACAAGACCCAGAATACCAGGCCGTTGTTGTTCCTATTGTTGCTAATTGAACTCACCTTATTTTTTAAGTTTGGCCCATCTTCCATTGTCGAAGAGTACCCTTCCTCCTTGCCCTAATGGAGCTGAAAACAAAATGTTACCATAGAAATAAAACTCTCCAAAAGATTTGTCTTTCCACCCTTTCACACACTTAAAGTTGCCTTTCTTGTAGCCTCTTTTTTTAGCTTCAGCAGAAAGTTTTTCTGAAACCTCGCCTTCTTCGGCCGCAGTATACTCTATGTTTTTTTCTATCCCTAACCTGTCACGCCACTCTCCTGCATGATTAAAGCCGTGTTGAGTATAAAACCCAAAAGTACCATTAAAACAAAACATAAACTTTTCTCCCTTCTTGTACCACTTTCCTTTTTCCAAAGTTGGAGTTTTTACTATTGCAGGAGTAAAAGCATCAGGAAACCAAGTCTCTAACTGCTCTTGATTGGAGTTGGAAGTGGCTTCGTGAATATCCAGGATTTGTTTTTGAGTTATTTGGAAACTTACTGGTTCTTTAACAATAGTTGCCCACTCTCCGTCTCTATAAAATAAGACGTTGTATCCTTTATTGTCGTTGAAAAACAATTGAGAGTCTTCATTATTAATTACGCTGTCAACTGCGGTAAAATCTGAAAACCCGTAATTAAATTTGTCCATTTTTTCTATTTTGCAACCCTTTACTCCATAACCTCTCCTTCTGGCCTCCTCTATTAATTCAAGCGTTGTATTTACTTCCAAAATTTCAGCCCACTTGCCATTCTTGAACACGCAATTACTGTTTCCTGGTTGAGGGAACCCATGCCACAATTGACTGCCAGAGAGCCTAAATAAGTTTTCGTTTTCTACTACTTGAGTGTTATACGACACACTTAAGCATTTATAATTTCCGTTTTTGTAACCTCTTCTCTTAGCTTCAGAAGTTAACGCTTCCTCTACTTCTTGGTCTGAAGCTGGCTCAAGCCCTTGAAGGCCCCAAGTAGACTCTAACCATAACCCAATAAGACCAACTCCATAACCATACTGCTTTTTAACGTCTGTCAAACACATTACCAAGGAAGTCCCAGGTTTTTTATACCAGCAACCAGCAACAAAATTAGATTCACCAACAGAGGGATTTAGTCCGCAAGCTTCCAGAAAAATCTCGGCATTGAATTTCTCGTGGACCTCTTCCTCGAGAAGCAACATGCCTTTTGATTTTGAACCAAAAGTCTCACCTGAAAATGTTTTGTAATTGTTGGTTAAGTAAGGATACTTGTCAAGGTCAAAGTCTTTGTCTAAATTAGGGAGGCCTGACAACTTGTGTTTAATTGATTCCCACTCTTTTGGGGAACACTTCATGGATATTTTTTTCATAGCATTAGTAATTTTTTTACAAATATAAGATTTATATTTTAATTATGCAAGAAAAAAGACATAAAAAACCCTCCATCTTACAAAAAAATAAAAGGAGGGTAAAAAATATTTACATTAACATTTCGTTGGTCTCCATCATCTCTCGATTGATGGGCACAGCTTTCTTGAGGACCATTCTCAAGACTCCATCTTTGGCTTCGTATTTTGTGCCTTGATATTGAAACTCAAATCCAGAATCTCGCATGCAAATGGAGAACAATTCTCCATCATCACTTTTTAAATTGATTCCAACGTATACTTCTCTTAACTGAAGAGTACCGTCATTTTCTACGACTACTTTCATGTTTTATTGTTTTAATTATTATTTACTTTAGCCATTTATGTTGTTTTTACACCAGTTAATAATCCCTTGCAAGTTGCTTGGCTTGTTAGTGTCAACGGCAACCATCAACTTAAAACTCTCTTTTGGCAAACTCTTGTAGTACTCCTTAGCCACTGACTTGTTAGGTATAGGGCTCGTGTACTGATGTAAGTCCTCACCTTGTTTCTTGAAAATAATATACTCTTTACTCATGATAACCTTGCTTTATCATCATACTCTTCCAAAGCTTCCTTTAAAATTTTCTTTGCTTCTTCTACTTGCTTTTTGCTTTTTTCCAAAGACTGTTCTTGCTTTGAACGCAGCTCTGCAGCTCCCATGCAATAATGGTCTAAGTTAATATAAAGTGGGTGGTTGTCTAAGCACCAGTCATACCAGGCAAAAAATTTACTGACTTCAACATTTTTTTCCAAGCAAAATTTAATGTCTGAGAAATTGATGAAGTAATCTCCAAACTGAAAAATACCTCCCACATCTCCGCTTATCCAATCGGCATCTACTTCCTCGTCTAGTTCAAGGTTAAAGTAATTTATTACAAAACGTCTGGTCAAATCGTTGGTCAACTTGTCGTGCTTGGCTAAAGTTCTATCTATATTCATATTTTCCCTTTTATTTCTTTAAAATCATTCCCTTTTTGAATCCCTGTAGGCTCGGTGATTTCCCTCAAACGATTCATATCTAATTTTGGAACCTCTGTCAGCATCTCAATAACCCTGTTGCACTGTATCAACATTTCAATCAAATCCTCTTTAGGAACAACTTCGTACATGGCCACCTTTTCTTCGTGAGTCATTTTCACTCTTTGTATCATAATATTTACATTTATAAAGCAAAGATAGATAATTATTTTTAATAAACAAGTATTTGTAAATAAAAAAACCTACAAAAAGTTAATTTGTAGGCTTTTACTTAATTTAAACGTAACCCAGAATGTTGTTCTTGATGATTACCAAATACTCCTCCTCGTCTATTATTTGGAGGACTCCTGAGTCTTGAGACAGTTTCAATTTGTCTCCCACGGTCAATTCTTGAGGAGCTTCGATTCCCAGAGAAACCACGGTCACCACGTTCTTGTAAATCTTTTCTTTGCTAATTGAAATCCCACCTTGAGTAGCATCTTCAAATATTTTTTTTACCAGTATTCTTTCTCCAAATGCTCTTGTCATATTCTTCTAATGTTAGAGGGTAATTGTCCCCTGATGTTTTATTGTGAGCCGTTAATTGTCGGTGGATTTCCGCGCAATCAAGATATTGCTCCGTCTCAAGAAAGTACTCCAGTAAAATCAAAGTGTTGAGTATACCGTAATCGTAAATAATCTGGTAGATATTGTCTGATTTTACCAAGAGTAAAATTCTCCCAATGTCGGGCTCATTTTCGGTGAATTTTTTATACCACGTCTGTAGCTCCTTCTTTGTCAAAGGCTGTGTACTCAACATCGTATTGTTTTAATAGTTCTTGATTTATATCGTAAATCTTTGTGAACTGTTTTTTATCTTGTTCCCAATCGCCACTTGCACTGGGAAATAACAGCTTTAAATCTCCTGACCCTAAAAGCAAATCATAGTCTTGTTTAACTGACATAACCTCTTGATATTAAAATTGATGAAAGCTCGTCGTAGTCTTCTTGCTCTAAGTTTTCCAACGGCCCCGTGATAGCTACTAAAAGTTTGTCCTTAGCCCCTTCAGCATTTAGCAAGTTGGCTTTGAAAAAGAACTTATCTCCTTCTTGAAGAAAGGAGAGGTAAGTTAACCCTCTCCCTACTTTTCTTCTTACTTGGTTCAGCTTCGCTTTGAAGTACTGAGCCTTGATGAAAGTTTCGTTCATACTAAACTACTTCTAGTTTGCTTGCCTCTTTAGCTTCTTTGAAAGCAGCTTCCAAAATATCGATGTCGGTAGTAATACCTTTCTCGATGTTTCTTTGGTGGATAGCTAAAATCAATTCTCTAGCAGCTAATATCTCTTGAGTGATTTTTCCATCATAGTCAACTCGCATGTTCTCTTGAGCAAACGTTTTCTCTGGGCTTACTACTAAAACCGCTGCTTCAGACTCTAACTGTTTTTTTGTAGGCTTTTCCACGTAAACACCTGTATCTTTGTTTACGTAAGCTCTCACTTCAGGGTAGCTTACTTTTACGAAGTTTTGCAAGGACTGCTCAGAGGCAACCTTTAATAAAATATACTCTTGAGCTGTAATTTCTATCACTTCGGTACCGTTGTACCACTGATTTTGCAAATTTTTAGTTTCTGACATTTTAATCTTTTTTTTTATTTATTATATTTAAAAAAAGAGGCTCAAAAGGAATTGGGGACTCCTCTGCGGGGAAAATATGCCCACACTCGCCTCTTTAACTGTTTAGACTTTTAGAATGGGAGGTCGTCTGGTTCCTCTTCTTTGACTGAAGCTTTTGGGGCTGCGGGATTAGACGCTGGAGCAGGTGCTGCAGCTGGTTTCGCAGCGGTAATACTTGCGTTAAATTTCTCTTCCAACTCTTTGATTTTGGCCGTGAAGAACTTGTTTACTGGCTTCCAGTTCCAAGTCACTTCTCCGTCATCTTCGTCTACTTCTTTTTCGGCTTTCGGGATATCTGCAAAAGGAATAAATCCTGTTCCCAATCCTTTACCGTTCTCTCCCAATCTTCCTGTGTAGTTGATGTACAAGTTTAGATTTTCTTTTTCTACTCCCGCTTTGTTGGTGTATTTATTTTTTGCCACGGATAAAGTGACCTCTTCTCCCAAGTCCAGACCGTTCAAAGCGGAAACCAAGACCTTAACCTCATCGGTATAACCGTTCTTGTTCTTCAATGCCACTGAAACTTTATTTGAAATGTCTCCGTCAATAAGAGATAATTCTAAAAATCTAAGGGCTCTTCCGTCATACTGGACCTCTTTAACTTCAAAATACTTAGGCACCCCCTTGATGCTTTGATGATACTGGTGGTAAGTTTTTTTACCCTCTGTTCCGTAAGTCACTTCTTCGTAACCTGCTGTAGGTTGTTTTTCTTTAAGGTATAACTTACCTTTTCCTGAGCTAATGCTGTAATTTTTGTACTCCATTTTAATTTTTTGTTTGTTTTGTACTTTTTTCTTTTGCGGTAATTAAATCATAGACCTCCGCTGCGGTCTCTTTTACACTGAAGTGTTTGTTGCCTAGATAGAGAGATGTTGGTTCTTTCTCGTCTCCGTCGATAATTAACTCTATCAACTCTGGCCTCACAAACATCATACTCTCTATTTTATCATAATTGGCATCGTCATCTGTGAGCTCTTCTATTTTTCTATCCGAGTCTGACTCTTCTAGTTCTTCTGGGACGTCCAAGTCCATATCTATGTACCACTCTGCAGTCTTGCCATAGTGGTCTTTCTTTCCTTTGTTGGAACTGTGGGTCAACTCTTTAATCTTTTTATCTACCTCGTCTTTCAAGACTTCGCTGGTGATTGTTAATTTTATCATCTGTCTCTGTTTTGTTTTACAAATGTAGGAAAAATATTTGACTTGTGCAAGTTTTCTTACAAATTATTTTCTTCTATCCAAATTTCCAGTTCAGCCAGTGCATTCCAGGCTTTATGGAAGATGTGAGGAAGTCCGCTCTCAGAGTCAAGAGTGTGTTTGTCAAAACCGTGTCTTTGGGAAGCGTCTGCGTAAGTCTGACTTCCACCTTCTACTCTTTTAAAATTCAACCAATCCTTGTCTACCTCTTTGTATTTTTCATGTCCAAACAACGTGGTTTGAGCTATGGCTTTGATTGCCTTAGGGAACTGAACGGTTATCATGGTATTGATAGGCAGTTTTCCTTGGTTGTGTTTTACTCCTGCAGGGCTGCTATGCGGTAGCTTTACTGGGGTCGTATACCCTTCCATAACTTCATCCCAAAGGGCGTGGTTCGTCGAGGTTGTTGATGGGCAGTCCCCAAACATTTTTAACCACTCAGAACAGAAGACTTCGCTCTGTACTTTTTCTGTTTCTGCAATTGGTGCTTCTTCAACTCTGGATAAGACGGTGTAAAATACATCCGAACCAACGAGTTTCATCTCTAACTCATCGTCAGAGCTTAGAATAAGTTTTACAAGCTCTTGCACATCTTCAACTTTGTGTCCCTTGAAATGATAATTAAAATTCCCTTCAAATTTTGCCATGTTTATTTTTTTTATTATTATCTTCTATTGCGTCCGTGATAAAGTAAGTGGATGCAAAAATGGACGCCACTATTAGTAGGGTAGGGTCAGGTCTAAAAACGCAATTTGCGATGACTACAAAAAATAGGATAAAAACTGTCGTTGAATTACTCATGTTTATTTTTTTAAGTGTTAAGAAAAACAACAAAAGAGTGGACTGACTCTCGGTTTCTTCATCCTTTTTAAGCTTGTTGTTTTTAAATAGAAAGGCTTGTGGTCACTTCTTCCACATCACACGTTGTTTTAAGGTTTAATCCTGTTACCAGAATACAGCACACGTATTACCAAAAAGCCGAGAAGTGTTTTTACCTGTCTTTCTTAAGCAAATGTAATTCTTTTTTATCAATTATGCAAGTTTTTTCTTACTTATTTTCAAGAAAACTTCGATATCTTTTATCTATTTCCACAATCATCTGATTCCTCATTTGAAATTCTGGCCCTAATTCCATGATACCTACTCCATCAATACCTTCCATTATTCTTAAGAAGTTTTTGAACCCTCCGTTCTTAATATCAGATTGAGATTCATCACCGTTGATGTACAACTTGCTGCTGCTGGCTATTCTAGTACATACTGTTATCAGTTCATGTAGAGTACAATTTTGAGCTTCACTGAGTATCACCGCGCTGTGGCTAAAGGTTAATCCCCTGATGAACCCTATGTGCTCAAATCTAATTTTTCCTTTTAAGCGTTCCAATAATCCTTTGTCTATCATTTGAGACAACTGTTGATAAAACAGTCTTTCATAGGGGGCTGTTTTGTCCTTTTCATCTCCAGGCATAAAACCTAGACCAACTCCTACTTCCACCGCGCTTCTCATAAAAATTAATTGTTCAAATTCTTTATTAATTAGGCCATTAACAGCTCTGAACATCTGCATGAAGTCTTTGCCTGTGCCAGCTGGAGCATGTAGTATTGTTATTTCATTTTCCCTGTGAAAGTTTACCACTGGTTTTTGTAGAGGCTTGAGCTCTACCCTGAAATTATCTACATTCTTGGTTGACAAACTAGTAGTTGGTTTTTTTGGGACTCTTTTCTCTGTTGAAGGCTTTTTTTTGACTTTGTCCATCTTGGGTTATTTTTGTTTTGATAAAAGTAAAGTTTTTATTCTTAAATTGCAAGTTTTTTCTTACTTATTTTTCAGTCAATAAGTGTTTTTTGTAAACCTTGCAAGATACCCAGAAGTTGTAAGAGTTGTGGTCCATCAAGGCTCCGCTGCAGATGATTGCGGAACTTTCCTCGTAAGTCATCTCGGCTTTGGTAAAGCAGTACAACAGGATTTCTTTTTCGTACAAGGCCCCGTTCTTCAAGTCTTCCAATAAAGATTTTGAACTGCCACAATAATTTTTCCAAGGAGACTCTTTAACTTCCCTCTTGAAGGTCTTTCTAGAATTGCCTGGCAACAGTTTCTCTTTTGCTGTTAATCTCTTCTTGGAGTAAGAGGCCATGTTTTTTCTTCCTAAATAGTACTTGCCGTTGGTAAGGTTGGTTACCCTGTAAATAAAACCAATGGACCCCTCTGGTGTTTGAGAGAGGTCAGTGATTTCTTTTCCCTTGTGAGTCCAAGGGATTGTTTGTTTTTTTACGGCCATAATTAAATGCCGAAGTGTTTGCGAATTTTCATTTCCAATTCTTTCATAAGTTCTGGATTGTCTGCCAACAACTCTCTAACAGCTGCCATCCCTTGTCCTATAGTTGTACCATCATATTTGTAATAAGAACCCGCACGTTCCATAAGACCTATCTCACAGCTTATCTGGATAATTTCCGACATCACGTCAAACCTTCCTTTAATTAGTCTGGCTGTATTGACAGTGGTACCTTCTTTTCCGTAAGTGGATTTCTCGAGTTTGATGTTATTTCCAGTGGTTAAAGGATTTTCGCTCTTCACTTTAGACAAGTTGAGACGGGTTCTGGTGTAAAAAGCAAGTGCATTACCTCCAGAAGTTGCCACTGGCTTGTAAGTGTCAAAAGTATCTCTGATTTGGTTGATGAACATTACCGTGGTACCATTCTTTGCCGCGTGAGGAAATAATTTTCTCAAACCCTGACTCATTAACTTAGCTTGACTCCCCATTTGATGTGCGCCCATTTCTCCCTCGTCCTCTTTCTCTGGAAGTAATAGTGATACAGAGTCCAAAATGATTAAACCTCCTTTTAGGTTTTTAGCAAACTTGATAAGTGTCTCGAAAGAGTCTTCTCCAGTCTTTGGTTTCATAAGAATGAAGTTTTTGTGAGGGTTTAATCCAAGGTTAAGTGCGTACTCTGGAGTGAAGGTGTCTTCTAAATCAAGAAACAAGATATGCTCTTCTGGGTAAGTTTCTTGGAATTTTCCAGCAGCTTCCAAACAAAGGCTGCTTTTTCCACTCTGATTCTTTCCAAAAGCTTCAAACATTTTTCCTTTTGGAATCCCTCCGTCAAGATATATATCCAACGCTAAACTTCCTGTTTGAAACTTAACCACTTTTATGGAATCAATATCTGGTACCATTACTCCAGAATCCTTGCTGAAGAGTTTGTTCATGTCAGCCAAAAACAAATCGGCCCCACTTTTTACCCCCCCTTTTTCTACCACTTTTTCTACTACTTTAGCCATATTAATTTTTTATTTACTTTCTTGTATATTTTTCTCCACAATTCATAAAGATGTGGTCGCAATAATCATAATCATTTATCAAAGTCTTAGGATTAACTAAGAAGTCTTCAATGTCCTTTAATCCTTGATAATACTCTTCATACCCCTCAAAATCCCAGCCACACTCGTCTTGATAGAATTTGGTCATGTTATGAAGGGCTATTCCCTCAGCTCTTCTGAGGAGCCTGTGGTAGGCCCTTGTCTTGGGCCCATTCTTGTCCTTGACCGTATCTATTTTTGTGCTTCGTGCCATGTCAAATTAATTGTAATTTCTCTTCTATCGTCTTTTTTAAAAATGCTCCAGTGGTGCCAAACCAGTTAAAATCTTTGTTTCCAGCAAGCCAAGCGAGGTAGGATTTATTTTCCTTAAACACTTCGTCTACCGTTTTACCCTTATACTTCCCAAAATTGATAGTTGGAGATACTTTTGCCTCTTTTTGCATCTCTCTATTGTAAGACACTTGAAGGCTTTCTCTGGAAGGAGCTCTTCCGCTGCCCAACGGATAATTGGTTATCAACTTGTCCTTTGAAAATCCAGCCCAACCTTTTGTATAAGGAGTGTCTTCAAAAGTGATATCTTCCACCTTACCAAAGCGATTAAAATTTCCAGACAAATCAACTACTCTGCAGTTAGCTTTATCTTTATGGAGCCTCACTCCTCGCCCAATCCCTTGATACCAGATGGTGATGGAGTTGGTAGGTTTTGCAAAAATAATTCCGTCCAACCTCGGATGGTCAAAACCAGTCCCGAGAATGCTGCACTGCACTACAACTTTTATTTTTAGGTTTTTAAAATCACTTATAATCTGGTCCCTGTCAAGTCCACTAGTCTCCATTCCACTGTAAACTGCAGCACAAGAGGGTAAAGCTTTAGATACGGCTATTGCGTTTTCAATAAGGGGTACAAAAATCAAAATAGACCCCCTGCCTTCAGCAATAAGGTTATTTACATTATCAACTATTTTTGAAGTGATATCATTTTTCTTGTAACTCATTGATAATGACTCAACTGTAAAGTCGGTACCAGTGGTGTTGAGTTTTAAGTAAGACTCGTCTATAGCTTCCACTTGATACAACAGTTTTGACCAGTAGCCTTGCTCCACAACCTCTGAAATCTGAACCACATCTTCAATTGAAGTAAACATGCAATCTCTGTCCTTATTCATCATCTTTAGAAAGGTGCCTTGCATAGTACTTGACAACCTCAATGGAGTGGCAGTCACACCTATCACTTTGCATTCTTTTAACTGTCTTACAAACATATCTAGTTGAGAGCCTCTTTTTGAGCTGTCGTGACACTCGTCAGAAAGCAGTATTACTCTCTTATCCTTGAAAAAATCTACGTGTTTTTTAAGAGTCCCTATGGTGCCAAAGGTCACTTTTCCAACCTCGTTGCTTTTCAAAGAGGCAGAACAAATAGAGGCTTCGTAACCGTAAGAGGTATACTTGTCGTAATTTTGTTGTATCAACTCCTTCTTAGGAGCTGTGTTGATAAAATAACAGTCTGGAAATAAGGCAGCTACGTTTGCAATAACAATAGATTTTCCAAAAGATGTTGGGTACACGAAAATGCCTTTCTTAGTTGTCTTAGAAAGGATAAATTTTTGTATTTTCTCTATGGCTTCTTCTTGTCTTGGATAAGGCTTAAACATACTTCTGAATTATTTGTATGTAAAGATAGTAATAAAAACCTTACAAAACAAATAAAAAAGCAGTTTTTTTATAAAGGGGTTAAAAAAAGAAAACAGTTTTTCTGAAAACCAGGAAAACAAAAAACTGCTTTTTCAGCCTCGCGTGACTCTCGAGTTCTACAACATTGCTCACCCCTCGAGCTCAATACTAGCCTATTCAGGAATGCCCTACTCGGGCGGAGGCCAAGTGTTCAACTTCGCTACGCTACGTTTTCCACTTAGCTATCACTACTACTTTTCTTTTTCTATCTCGTTTCCTGCCCTCGAGTGCTGAGGAAAGGCTTACGCCTATTTCGCTTCGCTCACTATAGGATTTTTTTTATTAAGGGCTAACGCCTAACGCCCCACAATACGCCCCTGTTTTATAGGGATAGTTTTTGTTTTATTACATTCCCTTCAGCAGTTGGTATTCGAAGCATATTGGTAATCGTGTAATTATTGGCTGTACTATTAAACAGCCATTTTCAGGCGGCAGTGTTGCAAGTAGCAACGCCTTTCCTTTTAGCTTAAGGACTAAAGTCCCGTAACGTGAATCTCTTTTCAGGAGATAGCCTCAACGTCAAAAAAAGAAACCTCTAAACCAAAAGAGCCGTAACCAGGAAGGCAACTCTGAAGGTAAAGAGGAATCTCTATATCTACTCTTGTATGCAGGGCTTCCCGTCCAAATTTACAAGTTGTAACTTCAATAAAACCCTACTCCGTAAGTAAGGGGCGTATCTTGAGGTAATACGAAAGAGGTGAACTAGTCACCTACCAGACCAATTACAATTTTTGCAATGATTTTACAAATGTAGGAATTTTAATTCAATAAAAAAAACAAATTAAAGAATAGTTTTACTTTGTAAGAAAACTTTAACATTTACTAAAGAAAAAGCCCCTTATTTAGGGGCCTAGTACTTTACAACAACAACTAAAATTAAGCTTGATTAAAATCCCGAACTTCTCCTACATCAAAGGTATTTGGGCTGTAGAGAAACAGGTTATTGAAAAAAACTTTCATAGCTTTTCCATAAACCTGAACGTGAACGTTGTTCTTTTCATACTCCTTGAAGAAAGAAAAGGTAAGCGTCCTTATAAAATCAATATTTTTTTCTCGGTAATCATAAGACACATCACTCTCGGAAATGAAGTACCCCCAAATTTGCCCATAAAAATCTTCGTAATCTAACATTTATTTCTGGTTTTAAATCTTTTACAAAAATAAGAAACAATTTTAAATATAAAAAATTCCTTACATAAGAGGTCTAAGTATGTTAAATTATTGTTAAAGTGTACTTATTATTATTATTTGTAAGAAAAGTTTTATATATTTGCATATATAATTAAAATTAAAAATAATTTTGGCGTTACCACCTACTCATATAAGTAAATGCAGATACAAGAACGAAATAGATATGGTGGATATAATTCTCACAGTGTATAGTACTATAAAGTTCTCTGGTAAAGGCCGATTAAGGGACTTTGAAAAAAACATTTTAGTATACTATATCCGTAAAGGTTTGAGTGATGAGACGCTGGAAATGGTGTCAGAAGATTTAAACAAGAAGAAGAACTACTTGCACGGAATTAACAAACATTTGAGGGATAAAGGATATTTGGTGTCCTCTAAAACCAACTTAAGAAAGTTCGACCTTAACGAAGACTTGAAATTGTTGAGGGACTCATTTATCAATAAGAAATTAAAACTATACACTTTAGTGTTTCACGTTTAATGACAGAATTAAAAAACAGGCTCTCTTCAAAAGAAATCTCCTACAGAGAGGATGTTGCTAAGGAAGTGAGCCTGGCAACTGGGGTAGATTACGAATTGTGCTTGGAAGTACAGCAAGGGATTTTTGAATTTGTGGTAGAGGAAGCTCAAGAAGAGAGTAACTACTCTATAAACTTACCTTGGTTAGGAATTTTATACCTTAACAAGGTACTAAGTAACAGTACCAGAATTAATCTTCACACTGAAGTGAAGTCCAGCCCAGAGGTTAAGAATAAACTGCATTTTTGGGAGAGGCG
>Ga0326735_1000023_pt1 | contig 27414 bp, 30 predicted proteins | sample 37_GP2_1092_FD_207945 | JGI IMG/M metagenome (GOLD analysis project Ga0326735, IMG submission 207945) | Glacier ice microbial communities from Ngari, Tibet, China - 37_GP2_109.2 | ecosystem: Environmental > Aquatic > Freshwater > Ice > Glacier | place: China: Ngari, Tibet | collected 2018-07-31
AGCATCAGCGACGTCGAGCGCGATACCGGCGTAGCCAAGGAAACCCTGCGCGTCTGGGAAAGGCGCTACGCATTTCCGCAACCGCTGCGCGACGCCCAGGGCGAACGACTATACCCGGCCGAACAAGTGGCCAAGCTGCGCCTGGTCAAGCGCTTGATGGATCTGGGGTATCGCCCCGGAAAAATGATGCCGCACAGTGCCGCTCATTTGCAGGCGCTGGCTGCATTGACTGGCAAGGCCGACCGCCAGCAGCCAAATCCGGAACTGCAGTCATATCTGACCTTGTGCAAGACCCATCAAATCGATGCCTTGCGCGACAACCTGTTGCAGGCGCAGGCGACGCGGGGACTCAAGCGTTTGGTTATTGAAGTGATCGCCCCGCTGACGGCGCAAGTGGGCGCTGCCTGGGGGCGCGGCGAATTGGCCGTGTTCGGCGAGCATTTGTACACGGAAACGGTGCAAGCGGTGCTGCGCGCTGCCATTTTTTCCATCTCGCAACAGGCTGGCACAGGCATCGCCACGCCGCGCATCCTGTTGACGACGTTGCCGCAGGAACGCCACGGACTGGGCTTGCTGATGGCCGAAGCACTGTGCATGGAGGAAGGCGCGCACTGCATCTCGCTGGGGGTGCAAACCCCGCTGCTTGACATCGTCGAGGCGGCTCGCACCCAGCGCGCCGACATCATTGCGCTCTCGTTTTCCAGCGCCATGAATCCACGCCAGGCCAGCCAGGGATTGAGCGCATTGCGCGCAGCACTGCCGGCCTCGACAGCGTTGTGGGCTGGCGGCAGTTGCTCCGCGCTGAGCAAGCTCTTGCCGGCGCAGGTGCGCATGCTCGCACTGGGCGAGATCAGCGCCGATCTGGCCACATGGCGCGACCAGCATCGCAATGGCGCATCGGATTGACACACGAGGGTGATGCACTAGCGTGATGCACTAGCGGCACCGCCCCGAAGGGGCGCCGGCCCGGCGATGCCTCAGTTGCAACATGAGCGGCCTGAGCCGGGCCGGCGCTCTGGTAAAATAGCCGGCACCACATTCCCCGTGCCCTGCACCGCAGGCCATATGCTTGAAGCACCCTTTGCCAACCACTTATGTTTAGTTTCTTCAAGAAAAAAACTGCCGCTCCCGCGACGCCTCCCGCAGCGACTCCCGCCATAGCACCGCCGCCAGCGGCTGCGCCGCCCGAGGCGGACGCGACGGCATCCTTGCCGGCCCTTGCGGAAAAAAAGCAATCCTGGATCGCGCGCCTGAAGGCCGGGTTGTCCAAGACGTCATCGAACCTTTCCGTGCTGTTCGTCGGCGCCAAGATCGGTGATGACTTGTATGAAGAGCTCGAAGCTGCGCTGCTGATGTCGGACGCCGGTGTCGAAGCGACCATGTTCCTGCTCGGCGCGCTGAAGAAAAAAGTCAAGGAAGAAAAACTGCTGGATGCCGCCGACGTCAAGGTGGCGCTGAAGGCGCTGCTGATCGAGTTGCTGACCCCGCTGCAAAAGCCGTTAGAACTGGGCCGCCACAAGCCGCTGGTGATGATGATTTCCGGCGTCAATGGCGCCGGCAAGACCACCACGATCGGCAAACTGGCCAAGCACTTGCAGGCGCACGATCAATCGGTGCTGCTGGCCGCCGGCGACACCTTTCGCGCCGCTGCGCGCGAGCAACTGATGGTATGGGGCGAGCGCAACAACGTCAGCGTCATCTCGCAGGCATCGGGCGACCCGGCCGCCGTCGCATTCGATGCCGTGCATTCGGCCAAGGCGCGCGCCATCGATGTAGTCATGGTCGATACGGCGGGCCGCCTGCCGACCCAGTTGCACCTGATGGAAGAACTGAAAAAAATCAAGCGCGTGATCGGCAAGGGCATGGAGGGCGCGCCGCACGAGACGTTGCTGGTGATCGACGGCAATACCGGCCAGAATGCGCTGGCCCAGGTCAAGGCTTTCGACGATGCTTTGAGCCTGACCGGTCTGGTCATCACCAAGCTCGATGGCACGGCCAAGGGCGGCGTGCTGGCAGCCATCGCCCGGACCCGGCCGGTGCCGGTGTATTTCATCGGCATCGGCGAAAAAATTGAAGATTTGCAACCTTTCGTCGCGGCAGACTTCGTCGACGCGCTGCTGGGATAATGGGATATGCGGTCATGATCGAATTCCAGCATGTTTCAAAGCAGTACTCGCCGGATGCAAGGGCGCTGTCCGACGTCTCTTTGAGCATTGCCAAAGGAGAACTGGTGTTTCTGGCCGGCCCCTCCGGTGCAGGCAAATCGACGCTATTGAAAATGATCGCCGCAATGGAGCGCCCCAGCAGCGGCAACGTGATCGTCAACGGCCAGAACATCGGCAAAATCAAGCCCACCGGCTTGCCATTCCTGCGCCGCAACCTGGGTTTGATCTTCCAGCAGCAGCGCCTGCTGATCGATCGCTCGGTGCTTTCCAACGTGATGCTGCCGCTGCTGGTGACGGGCGCGTCCAAGCTGCAGGCCGAACAGCGCGCCCGCGCCGCGCTGGACAAGGTTGGCTTGCTGGAACGCGCGCTGTCGCTGCCGCAGGCGCTGTCCGGCGGCGAGCAGCAACGCGTGGCGATCGCGCGCGCGATCGTGAACCGGCCGCAGATCATCCTGGCCGACGAACCGACGGCCAACCTCGACCGCGCCAGCGCCAACCTGGTGCTCGATGCGCTGAAAGCCTTCCATTCGGTCGGCGTGACTTGCGTCATCTCGACCCACGATGAACATGAACTGGACGGCGCCACGCGCGTGATCCACCTGCAGCAAGGCCAGTTGGTCGACGGAGCAAGCGCATGAAAAACTGGTTCAGGCAACATCGCTACGCGCTTGGATCTGCGCTGGCGCACTTGCGCAAGTCACCGGGCGGCTTCCTGTTCAATATCGTCGTCGTCGCGCTGGCGCTGACGCTGCCTTTCGCCGGGCTGACGCTGCTCGACAATGTGCAACCGCTGTCGCAGCAATTGTCGGTCGACCCGGAAATCAGCGTCTTCCTGAAGCAGGAGACGCCGCGCGCCAGTGCCGAGGCGCTGGCGCCTGTGCTACGCACCGTGTTAAATGACAAGCAAGCCGGAATCACCTTCATCCCGCGCGAACAAGCGCTGGACGCGCTGAAAAACAAGAGCGGCCTGGCCGATGTGCTGGCCACGCTGGGCGAAAATCCCTTGCCGGACAGCTATGTGCTGACGCTCGATGCATTCAAGCACAGCGTCGATGCGGGCAACGTCGAACCCATCGCGGCACGCCTGCGCGCGCTGCCCGGCGTCGAGACGGTGCAAGTGGACTCGGCTTGGGTCAAGCGCCTGGCGGCCTTGCTGGGCGTGCTGCGCCTTGCGCTGCTGCTGCTGGCGATCACGCTGGGCACGGTCGTGATCGCCGTGATTTTCAACACGATCCGGCTGCAAGTGCTGACGCAGCGCGATGAAATCAGCGTCTCGAAGCTGATCGGCGCCACCGATACCTTCATCCACCGCCCTTTTTATTACACCGGCGCGCTGCTCGGCTTGTGCGCGGGCGCGGTCGCGCTGGCCAGCGTCGCGCTGGCGCTGGGTCCGCTGAACGCGGCCATCGCCGAGTTTGCGCAATTGTATGGATCGCAATTCCAGTTGCTTGCGCTGGCGCCGTTGCCGATGGCAGCGTTGCTGGCGCTCAGCGCCAGCCTCGGCTTGATCGGCGCCTTGCTGTCGGTGCAACGCCATCTGGCGCGCATGAACTGATCCAGCCAACTGTGTTCGCTTGCGTACAGAGAACTTGTCGCTTCTGCTGTAGCTTGTTGTCAGGGCTGAAGGCGACGGGCCGCGCGCAGCATGACTACCGCCTGCGTTCGAATAATCAACGCTCTGCTTGATCCAGCACAAATACACTATCGATTACCTATTTTGCATCGCTTGGCAGCACTGCCGGTGGCTACAATATGTCGATGAATTCCGAGCCGGGTCTTGAATTACGATTATTAAACCCGATCTTGCGGCCACTGGATAAAGCGTCATTGGATCACCCTATTGCAGCCATTGGAACAGGCAATTGGCACTCAGCATCGGAGAGTGCTAATATCAAGCATATCGCGTGTGGGCAAAAGTACAGATGCCGTCCGATCCCGCCGCTGGCAAGATGCAACAGGTAACAATCAGTAACATGTCGTGCCCCCGCTAAACCTGCATGGCATGTTGAAGCATGGCACGACCAAATAGTGAGGAAATATAAAATGAATAAAATGTTCGTCCATTCCGCATTGGTTGCCACCAACAATCGGACTTTGGGCCTCGGGTTCACTGGCAATCTCGGTAACCTTGACGCCTATATTTCAGCCGTCAATCGCCTGCCGCTGCTGTCGCACGAAGAAGAAATGTCGTTGGCGACGCGCTTGCGCGAAAACAACGACCTGGCCGCCGCACAAGAATTAATTTTGTCCCACCTGCGTCTGGTGGTATCGATCGCGCGCGGCTATCTCGGTTACGGCTTGCCCCATGCCGACCTGATTCAAGAAGGCAATATCGGTTTGATGAAAGCGGTCAAGCGCTTCGATCCGGACCAAGGCGTGCGCCTGGTGTCGTACGCGATGCACTGGATCAAGGCCGAGATGCATGAATACATCTTGAAAAACTGGCGCCTGGTGAAGGTGGCGACGACGAAGGCGCAGCGCAAGCTGTTCTTCAACCTGCGCAGCCACAAGCAAGGTCTGGATGCGATGACGCCGACCCAGATCGATGCGCTGGCGACGCTGTTGAATGTGAAGCGCGAAGAAGTGATCGAAATGGAAACGCGCTTGAGCGGGCGCGACATCGCGCTGGAAGCGCCTACCGACGATGAAGACGACAAGTTTTCGCCGATCGCCTATCTGTCGTCCGATCAAAGCGAGCCGACCCGCGTGCTGGAAGCGCAGCAAGTGACCCGTTTGCAATCGGAAGGCCTGGAAACGGCGCTGGGCAAGCTCGACGTGCGTTCGCGCCGCATCGTCGAGGCGCGCTGGCTGGCCAACGACGACGGTTCCGGCGCCACGCTGCATGCGCTGGCCGGCGAATTCGGCGTATCGGCCGAACGCATCCGGCAGATCGAAAGCGCTGCGCTGAAAAAGATGAAGGGTGCGCTGACGGCGTTCATTTAAGCGCCACGCGAACAATAAAAAGCGCTCAGTTCATTTTGAACTGAGCGCTTTTTATTGTCCAGAATTGACGCTGGATTGACGCAGTTAAGCGACCAGGCCCTTGTTCAGCAGTTCGGCGACCAGTTCGTTCAAGTCGACAGCGCGCTCTTTCGCGAGTGCCTGCAAGTGCAGCACCAGAGCGCTGTTGAGCTTGACAGCAAACGGCACCAGCCCCAGTTCCTGGTCGCGCTTGCGCTGCTCGCGCCGGTCCACGACGACCGTGTCGCCATTGCCAAAACCGGCCGCGCCAGGCGCCGCCATTTTTCCCATCAATTTCTTGGCGTCGCTCTTCGCCATTCCGGTCTTTTTCACTGTACAAATCCTGGTTGATTAAAAAAACGTCATTTTACGCGAAAATCCCCACTATCTTGACGACCGTGTCGTCAGAATGATGGGGATTGCCGGCTACCGCAGCCGTCTTGCAACATCGCCCCAGAGTGATTACAGGTGCGGCGTGATTTGCGGCATCAATTCCTCGAACGTACGGCCGCTGCCGTTTTCGCCGATCGCATGCATCTTCCATTCTCCGTTGTGGCGGTACAGTTTGGCCATGATCTGCGCTGTGTGGGCGCCCTGCACCGACAGGTTGAAACGCGCGACTTCCTGGCCATTGCTGGCGTTCAGGATGCGGCAATAGGCATTTTCAACTTGCGAGAAATTCTGTCCGGTGAAGCTGTTGACGGTAAACACCAGACTCTTCATGCCCGCCGGCACGGCGTTCAGGTCGACGTTGATCTGCTCATCGTCGCCATCGCCGGCGCCGGTCCGATTGTCGCCGGTATGATTGACGCTGCCGTCGCGGCTCTTGAGCTGGCGGAACCAGACGAAATCGACCGGCTTGTTGCTCTCGTCAAACAGCACGCAGGAAGCGTCCAGATCGACGGCTTCGGTCTTTGAACCGAAGCCCAGGAAACCCTTGCTCTTGACTGCATCCCAGCCCAGCCCCATCGTAATTTTCGACAGGGCAACGCCGGCTTCCTTGTCCAGAGAGATTTTCTGGCCTTTTTGCAAATTGACTGACATTGATACACTCCTTGCTGTTGGTTGGGATGGTTCGGCTATTCCCGAGCAGCAGCGCAAGGCTGCTGCTGAGTTAAATTAAACGCCGACGCCGAACGATGCTGCCAGGGGGCCCAGACCGCCCTTGAAGCCTTGGCCGATGGCCTTGAATTTCCAATCGCCGTTATTGCGATAAATTTCGCCGAACACCATCGCGGTTTCGGCCGAGCCATCTTCCGACAAATCGTAGCGCGCGATTTCAACGCCGCCATTTGCATTGATGCAACGCACATACGCTTTCGACACCATGCCGAAGTTTTGCTTACGCGCCTCGGCGTCATGAATCGTCACGCAGACCGCGATCTTGTCGATTTCCGCTGGCACCAGGCTCAGGTCGACCGTGACGGTTTCATCGTCGCCGTCGCCGGCGCCGGTCTTGTTGTCGCCGGAATGAGTGACCGAGCCATCGCTCGACTTCAGGTTGTTGTAGAAAACCATGTCGACGTCGGCGCGGACCTTGCCGTCCGCCTTCAGCAGAAAAACGGAACCGTCGATGTCAAATGCGGCGCCGTCGGTGGCGCGCGCATCCCAACCCAGACCGATGACCATTTTCGACAAGCCGGGTGCTTCTTTGCTCAGATTGACGTTGCCGCCTTTTTGCAGACTGATTGCCATGATGTATTTCTCCTATGTGGGATAAAAATCCGGATTGACTTCATGAACACCTGGCACCGCCACCGGTCCGGCTTGCCGGACCCGGAATTGGCAGCGCTTAGGGACTGCCCGCAGCAAACTGGTGCTCATCGTTTGCCGCGTTTTTCAAGCTTGCTTCACTACGCTATATTACGCGCCCACCTTCACGGCGCCATGCTTGCGTTTGTAGCGTACCGAGGACCAGAGCGATGCCATGATGAAGGCCACGCCGATCAAGCCGGTGAACAGTTCTGGCACATGAAACTTCATGCTGACCAACATGATCACGGCCAGGATTCCGATCGCATAGTGCGCACCGTGCTCCAGGAAAATGAACTCGTCGAGCGTGCCTTTGCGCACCAGGAACACCGTCATCGAACGCACGAACATCGCACCCACTGCCAGGCCAAGCATGATGATCACGACATCCTTGGTGATCGCAAAAGCGCCGATCACACCGTCGAACGAGAATGACGCGTCGAGCACTTCAAGGTACAGGAAACCACCGATACCGCCGCGTTTGACCAGTTCGCCGACATTGGTGCCGCCTTCGTTCTTGTCTTCCAGCAAGCTGCTGATGACGTCAACACCGACATAGGTCAACACACCCCACAGGCCGGCGGTCAACACAACGAGCTTGTTGCCTTCTTCGATCATCGTCAAACTCGCCATCAGGGTACCGAGCGCAATCATCACGGAGATCGATGAAACCTTGCCCAGCGCACCGAGTTTTTCTTCCATCGAGCCCAGCCAATGGGTCTTCTTCTCTTCATCGAGCAAAAAGTTCAGGAATACCAGCAGCAGGAAAATGCCGCCGAAGGCTGCCACTTCCGCATGGTGGTTGGTCAGGTGCGTCGAATAGGCATCCGGGTCGTTCAGCGCCAGTTGCCACACTTCCAGCAAGCCCAGATCGGCCGCTTGCGCAACAATTACCAGAGGGAACAGCAAACGCATGCCGAATACCGCGATAATGATGCCGACGCCGAGGAACAGGTCTTGCCAGAATTTGTCCCAGTTTTTCAACACCGAGGCGTTGACCACTGCATTGTCGAACGACAAAGATACTTCCATGATACTTAAAATGATCGTGATGCCCAGCGCCGACACCAGGCCCGACATGCCGTTGAGGCTGTAGCCCCACCAGCCCGCGGCGCCCATGCACACCAGGGTGACCAGAAATGAAATCCTGAAATGCTTCATAGGTAACTTTCGTGACTATTGTTTAATGCGTGACAGTATAGCGAAATTTTAAAAATTTAAAAATGGAAGTTAATCGAAGAATTACTTCGTAAAAACAGAAAATGAAAAGCACCGGACTGAATTATCGGCATCTCTATTACTTCTGGGTCGTGGCCAAGGAAGGCGGCGTCACGCGCGCCGCCGAGCGCCTCGGGCTGGCCGTGCAAACCATCAGTACGCAGATTACCCTGCTTGAACAATCAATGGGGAAATCCTTGCTGGCGCCGCAGGGAAGGCGATTGGTACCGACCGAAGCGGGCCGCCTCGCGCTCGGTTATGCCGACCAGATTTTCTTGCTGGGCGAACAGATGCAGGAAGCGTTGACGGCGGCCGACAGCGGAAAAATGCGTCTGACGGTCGGCATTTCCGACTCGCTGCCGAAACTGATCGCCTACCGCCTGCTGGAGGCGATCCGCCACCTGCCGGTGCAAGTGAAGCTGGTCTGCCTGGAAGATGAATTCGAGGCGTTGCTGGCCGACCTGGCGCTGCACAAGCTCGACGTCGTGCTGACCGACCGTGCGGTGCGCGCCGGCGCCAGCTTGCGCGTGTTCAGCCATTTGCTGGGCGAAAGCAAGCTGAAACTGTTCGGCGTGCCGCATCTGGCGGAAAAATACCGCAGCGGCTTCCCGGCCAGCCTGAATGGCGCGCCGCTGCTGCTACCGACGCGCAACAATGCGCTGCGCGGCCACATAGACGAATGGCTGTTGCAGCGCGGCGTGCAGCCCGACGTGGTCGGGGAATTCGAAGACAATGCGATGCTGAACACGTTCGGGCGCAACGGCTTCGGCTTGTTTTTCGCGCCTTCCGCGCTGGAAGCGGACATCGGCGAGCAATTCGGCGCCGTGCTGGTCGGCGATGCGGGGGAATTACGCGAGCAGTTTTACGCGATCTCGAACGAACGCAAGATCAAACACCCGGCAGTCGAAGCGATCCTGGCGGCGCTCCACAGCCGGGCATTGCCGGCCTTGCTGCGGGAATGACGGGTCTGCTTTGACGCAATTTTTTGCCCACGATCAAATCAGCGCACGCGCTGGACACAACTTTGCGGGTACATTTCCCGCTATATTGCACTGACACTTAATTACACGCCGACGCCTGCGCCAGCCGATCCGGCTTGCCTCGCATCGTCAGCACGCCTGAAAGGAGTCATCATGCAAAGAACAGCGCTCGTCACGGGGGGCAGCAAAGGTCTGGGCAAGGCCATCGCCATCGCGCTGCAAACGCGCGGCTACCGCGTGGCGCTGGTCGAGCACGGCGCGGCCGACGCCGCGCGTGGCTTTACGGCGGCGACATCGATACCGCTCTTCGATTGGGATATCGCCGATTTCGATGCCTGCCGCAGCGGCATCGCCGCAGTCGAACAATCGGTCGGAGCGATCGACATTCTGGTCAACTACGCCGGCCGTACGCCGGGCGCGGCGCCGCAGCGATGGGAGCAAGCCATCAACGCCAGCCTGGGCGCGATGCTCAACATGAGCCGCAACGTCATCGACGGCATGCGCCTGCGCGGCTTTGGCCGCATCGTCAACATCGGTCCGCTCATCGGCCCGCTCGACCTCCAGTCCGTTGCATCCGGACAACTGGATCATCAAGCGGCCAAGGCCGACATACGCGCGCTCACCCGGTCGCTCGCGCTGACAGCGGCGCACGACCATGTGACGGTCAATGCGATCATGCCCGGCTACTGCGAGGAGGCGCCGGGAATCGCCGCAGCGCCCGAATACCTGCAAGCCATTCCGGTCGGGCGCCCGGGCACGCCCCAGGACATCAGCCGGATCGTGGCCTTTCTGGTCGACGACGACGCCGGCTTCATCACCGGCGCCAACCTTGATGTCGACGGCGGCCTTTACCTCGGGCCGGAGTTGAACCAGGCAGCGTGCAATCCAGCGCCCTTGCTGGACCAGGGCATCGGCGAACCGGCCGAGGCGGACATCGGCCTGGACTGGTCATCCCAGATGGCGCTGGGAGCGCCGGACATCGACAACGCGCATCAAGCCTTCATCGCACAACTGGCGCAATTGCTGAGCGCGCACGATGCCGCATTCGAGAGCGGATTGTATGCGTTGATCGTCGCGATGGAATCGGATTTCCGGCAAGAAGAGGCGCGGATGGAAGAGATCGATTTCCCCGGCATCCGCATGCACCGCGAGCAACATGCACGGGTGCTGAGCGCACTGCACCATGTCGTGCCGCAAGTGATGCTGGGCGACCATGCGCAAGCGCGCAAAGTGGTTGAATTGATACCGCAATGGTTTTTATTCCACTTGACGACGATGGATGCGGCGATGGTGGTGGCGCTGGAACTGGCTGGCATGGAAACGCCTGCATCGGCAGCCACGCTGCAAGTTGTGCGGACCTGACTCAGGAGCCTGATCGCAACGTCAGCGCGGCGCCGCCCTCCTCTTGCCGTTTTCTGGAGTCAGCGCCACCCCTTCGTTGCAGCACGCCGTCATGGAAGCCCTGATGGAAGCCATGTTCGATCACTGGCATTGACATGCATCAACTCCGGCGACCCGACCGAGGCGGCGCCGCAACGTCGAAATGTCAGCGAGGCCTCGCCTGCGTCGTTTAAGATGTTTGTTTCACTGTCATCTTTATTGCCATGCAAAACGTACTGCTGATCCTGCTGGCCCTGCTGCTGGTCGCCCTGAACGGATTTTTCGTCGCTGCCGAATTCGGCATCGTGACCTTGCGCCGCACACGCGTGCGCGCCATCGCCAAGACGTGCGGCTTGCGCGGGCGCATACTTGGCAAGGTCCATGCCGAGCTCGACTCTTACCTGTCGGCCTGCCAGCTCGGCATCACGCTCGCTTCGCTCGGTCTGGGCTGGGTCGGCGAACCGGCCTTCGCAGGGCTGCTGGAGCCGCTGTTCGCGCAACTGGGCGTGACCACGCCGCACCTGGTGCACGGTATCTCGTTCATGTTCGCCTTCCTCGTGATTTCGTTCCTGCATATCGTGATCGGCGAACTGGCGCCGAAATCGCTGGCGATCCGCAACCCGGAAGTGATCGGCCTGTGGAGCGCGATCCCGCTGTACGGCTTTTACTGGGCCATGTATCCGGCCATCTGGGTATTGAACAAGAGCGCCAACGGGGTGCTGCGCCTGGCCGGCTTCACCGGCCGCGGCGGACACGATGCGCATTACTCGACCGATGAACTGAAACTGATTTTGCGCACCGGCGAGCCCGATGGCAAATTCACCAGCGACGAGCGCAAGATCCTGGCCCAGACGCTGGACTTCGAAGACTTGACCGTGTCCGACCTGATGCGTCCGATCCACGAAGTGATTGCGCTGCAGGCATCGAAGTCGATGGAAGAAAATTTGCAAACGGTGTTGCGCAATCGCTTCAGCCGCTACCCCTACTTCGACGAGGATAGCGAGCAGGTGCTGGGCGTGGTGCACTTGAGGGATCTGTTTTTCGCGCGGCAGGCGGGCCAGGACATGACGTCGATGACGCCGTTTCTGCGGCCGGTCGACATCATTTCGACGCGCACCCCGGCGCTGGAGCTGTTCCGCCGCTTCCGCGATGGCGCGCCGCATTTCGCGCTGATCGGCGAAAAAGGCAAGCGCCCGCTGGGCTTTATCACGCTCGACAATTTGCTCGGTGCGATGGTCGGCGAAATCCCCGATGAATTCCGCCAGAATGACAACGACTGGCAAAAACGGCCCGACGGCACGCTGGTCGGTAAAGCCAGCCTGCCGATTTTTTCGCTGGAGCGGATACTGGGCATCGACATCGAGAACGAGGAACTCGGGCTGGACGATGTCGAATCGGTCGGCGGGTTGATCATGATCAAGCTCGGCAACATTCCCGAGCAGGGCCAACGCATCGCCTTCGCCGGCTTCGATATCGAAATCAAGAAAATGCATGGTCCGCGCATCGTGCTGGTCAAGGTATTTCCAAAGTCGGAAGCCGAACTCGACCCGGACCAGCGCGACTGAGCTGCCTGATCAGAGCAAAGTCATTGAGGGGTGCCGGTCCAGTTGCGCAGCAAGCCGTAGCCGATCGCCAGCAGCGTCGGCCCGATGAACAGGCCGACGAAACCGAACGCCATCACGCCGCCCAGCACACCCAGCAATACCAGCAGGAACGGCAGGCTGCTGCCGCGGCTGATCAGCATCGGCTTGACCACGTTGTCGACGCCGCTGATCAGGAAAAAACCCCATAACAGCATGAATATGCCCCAGCCGGTACGGCCCTGTTCGAACAGCCACAGCGCGGCGCCGCCCCAGATCAACGGCGGCCCGACCGGCACCAGCGAAAACAGAAAGGTGGCGATGCCCAGCAACGGTACGGCGGGCACGTCGGCGATCAGAAAACCCAGCACCGCCACCAGCGCTTGCGCCAGCGCCGTGCCCAGCATGCCGTACATCACGCCGCGCACCGTGCGGCTGATTGTCGCCAGCACCTGGGGCGCGTTGTCGCCGATGATGCGCTGCATGCCGATCGCCAGCGCGCGCAACAATTGTTCGCCATCGCGGAAAAGAAAGAAGCTGACGAACACCGCCAGGCTGGTTTGCGCGACGCCGCTGCCGAGCAGGATGCCGCCGCCCAGCAGGTAATGGCGGGCCGGCTCCAGCATGTTCTGGGCCAGCGCCAGCAACTCTGCGCGGCTGCCGGTGATCTTGCGCAGGTAGCCGTCCAGCGTCGCGCCGACCAGCGGCACATCGACCAGCCAGGATGGCGGCGCGATCGCGCCGGCGTCGAAGGCGACCTTGATCTGTTCGTAGACGCGGCTGACATCATCGGCCAGGTTGTAAGTGACCAGCGCCAGCGGCACAATGATCACCAGCACCAGCGCCACCGTCATCACGGCGGCGGCCAGCGTGCGCCGGTCCTTGCTGCGCGTCACCAAACTCAAAAACAGCGGCCAGCTCGAGATCGTGACGGCGAGCGCGAACAGGATCGCTGCCAGGAAGGGCCGCAACACGTAAAAGCAGCCAACCAGCAGGAAGGCGATCGCGGCCAGGCGGGCGTAAGACTCGAAGCGTTTTCCCATCGCCGGCTCCTGGTCATGGTCGAGCTTGATTATTTCAACAATATCTTCAGATCGTGCGTGATCGGCTGCGGCCCCATGCCGTGGCGCACGAACAGGCGTATCTTGCCATTGCGGTCGAATACATAGCTGCCGGCGGTATGGTCCATCGTATAGCTGCCCGGGGTCTTGCCTTCGACTTTGGCGTAAAACAGCTTGAATTCCTTGGCTACTTTCGCAGTCGCTTGCGCATCGCCATACAGACCGAGGAAGCGCGCATCGAACGCCGGCACGTAGTGCGCCAGCAATGCTTGCGTGTCGCGCTCGGGATCGACCGTCACGAACAAGACCTGGACTTGCTCGGCGTCGGCGCCGAGTTCCTCCATCACGCCCGCCATTTCCACCATCGTCGTCGGGCAGACATCCGGGCATTGGGTATAACCGAAGAACATCAGCACCACCTTGCCCTTGAAGTCGGCCAGCGTGCGGGCCTTGCCGTTATGGTCAGTCAAGGCGAACTCTTGCGCATAACCGAGTCCGGTCAGGTCGGTGTTTTTGAACGATGGCGCAGGGGCCTTGTCGCTGCAACCGAGCAGCAACATCGACAGGGCCAGCAGTGATAGCAGTTTTTTCATGGCGGATCTCGGCATTTGTTTAGTATTTGAAATAGTGATCCACCAACAACGCCGCAAACAGCAGCGCCAGGTAGACGATCGAATAAGTGAACGCCTTGCGCGCGATCAAATCCGTGTAATGGCGATAAATTTTCCACGAGTGATGCAGGAAGATCGCATTGAGCACCACCGCCGAGGCCAGATAGATCAAGCCGCTCATGTGCACCGCGAACGGCAGCAGCGTGGTCGCGGCCAGCGCAATCGAATACAGCCAGACGTGGAATTGGGTAAACGGCAAGCCATGCGTGACGGGCAGCATCGGCAAGCCCGATTTGGCGTAATCGTCGCGCCGGTACATCGCCAGCGCCCAGAAATGCGGCGGCGTCCACACGAAAATGATCAGCACCAGCAGCCAGGCTTGCATCGGCACGTCGTTGGCCACCGCAGCCCAGCCCAGCGCCGGCGGCATCGCGCCGGACAAGCCGCCGATGACGATGTTTTGCGGCGTCGCCGGCTTCAGGATCATCGTGTAGATCACCGCGTAGCCGACGAAGGTAACGAAGGTAAGCCACATCGTCAGCGGATTGACCATCGCATACAGTATCCCCATGCCGGCGCCGCCGATGACGGCGGAAAACACCACCGTTTGCCTGACGGAAATATCACCCATCGCCATCGGGCGGCGCGCGGTGCGCGCCATGCGCGCATCGATCTCGCGCTCGGCCAGGCAATTGACGGCAAACGCGGCGCCCGCCAGCAGCCAGATGCCGACCGTGGCGGCGATGACGGTGCGCCACGGCGGCAATGCGTCGGTCGCCAGGAACATGCCGATGATGGCGCAAAACACCGCCAACTGGGTCACGCGCGGCTTGGTCAGCGCCCAGTATTGAGCGATGCGCGGGGTGGGTTTGCGGGTCACTGTCTGAGTCGTCATGGAGTTTGCCTTGCTGGCGAGGGTGGCTGGGTCGGCTTGGTCGTCATCGAGTTTGCCTGGCTGGCGAAGGTCGCAGGCTCTGTCTTGGTGCGCGCCGCCGCAGCGGCCGCTTCGGTGCGCCTGGCAATATCGTGCTGGAACTTGGCTTTGTAGTTTAGCATGGTCAATAGCAGCACCAGCAAGGCGGCGCCGCCATTATGCAGCACCGCGATCACCAAAGGCCCGTTCAGATAAATCGTGGCGATGCCGGTGCACGCCTGCAACACCAACACGGCGATGATGGCGCGCGCCGTCGTGCGCAATGCGCGATAGCGCCACGCGCGGCAAGCCGCGTAGCCGATGCCGGCGAACACCAGCAGCGCGAAGCTGCGGTGCACCACGTGGATCGCGCTCAGCGCCGGGAACGGCAAATAATGGCCGGCCGCAGTCTTGCCCAGCGCCCGCCACAGCGTGAAGCCATGTCCAAAATCCATTTCCGGCAACAACGTGCCATGGCATAGCGGGAAATCAAGGCAAGCGAGCGCAGCGTAATTGGTGCTGACCCAGCCGCCCAGCGCGATCTGGATCGCCAGCAACAGCGCCGCCAGCGCCGCCAGCACGCGCATGCGGCGCATTTCCGGGGCCGGGGCGCAGGCGCGCGTCAAAGGATGCACCGCATGGTCTTGTTGTCCGCCCAGCCATGTCAGCATCGCCAGCAGCCCCATGCCCAGCAACAGGTGGATCGTGACGATCACCGGCTGCAGCTTCATCGTCACGGTCCAGGCCCCGAAGGCGCCTTGCAGGCAGACGAAGAAAAACAGCGCGGTCGGCAGCCAAGGCGAAAATTCGGGACGCCGGCGCTTCCACCACTGGCGCCACGCTTGCCCCATCAACGCCATGATCAAGACCCCGATGCCCATCGCCAGATAGCGATGCGTCATCTCGATCCAGGCCTTGACCAGCGTCACCGGGCCGTGCGGCATCAACGCTTCTGCTGCGAGGATCTGGTCATGCGCCTGGAACGGATTGGCCAATCCATAGCAACCGGGCCAGTCGGGGCAGCCCAGACCCGAGTCGGACAATCGCGTGAAGGCGCCGAACATGATCAGATCGAACGTCAGGAACACGCCGATCCAGACCAGCTTGCGGTACTTGTTGGCGTCGGACGACATCCAGACCATGGCCAGCGGCAGCATCGCCGCCAGCAAGCCCATTGCGCCCAACTGGGCCAGGGTGGCGATTTGCATTGGTCGATCAGCCTATCGAGGATGCTTTGAGCAGCTTGCCGAGGTCTTTCTTGACCTTGGACGGATCGGCATCTTTCGGAAAGCGCATCATCAAATTGCCCAGCGGATCGATCAAATACATGTGCTGCGACGCATCGCCGCCCGCTTCCACCGGCAACCATGCCTGCACTGCCGCCTTCGATACGCGCAGCAGGTGCGTGCCTTCATCCGGGCTCATCAGGCCGGACGCCAGAGGCTGATCATCGAGGATCAGCCAGACGCGCTCGACGCGCTCCATCTCCTTGCCTTGCATCAGGCGCAGCTGGCGCATCGCGTACAAGCGATCCTTGCACTCTTGCTGGCAATTCGAGGGGCCGCTAAGCAGCATGATCCACTTGCCCTTGTACTCGTCCAGGCTTGACGGCTTGCCGTCCAGCGTCGTCGCCTTCATTTCCGGAATCGGATGTGCGCGCGGATCGATCAGCGCGCCGTAATTGGTGCGCCCGCCCGGCTTGATCACGTAATAGGTCAGGTAAGAGCCGAGCATCGGCGCCGCGCAGACCGCCAGCACCAGCACCATCTTCCAGCGGCCGCGCCGCTGCGCCGTTTTCTGCGCCGTCGGTTGTGCCGTTACATCCTGTTTATTTTGTTCCACGTCGCAATCCTGTCAATACAAAAAATAAGAAGGCTGTCAGCGCCAGCGCATACCATTGAAACGCATAGCCGCGATGCTTGTCCACGCCCGTATCCGGTGCCGGCCAGTCGCGCACCAGCTGATCATCAAGCGCGGGGCCGGTCTGCAACAGAATGAAAGGGTGCAGGCGCAAACCGCTGGCGGCGGCCACTTGCCGGACATCGGCGTTTTGCACGATGGCCTGTCCGCGCAGCGGGGCTGGATTGCCCAGTTGCATGACCCGGCCCGCATTGAGGCGGGCGACGCCCTCGATCGTCACCGTGCCGCGCGGCGTCGCATACAAAGGCAACAGATCGCGCCGCGCGGCATTTCTGGGCAGCCAGCCCCGTTCAACCAGCACATGCATGCTTGAACCGTCGATCTTGAACGGCATCAGCAGATAAAACCCGGCGCGGCCCTGATACGGCCGATTGTCCAGATACAGCGCCCAGTCGGGCACGAACTCGCCTTTGACCGTGAGGCGGCGAAATTCGACCGCTGCCGCAGCCACCGGCTGCGGCCCCAGCGCCAACGGCGCCGCAGCGTTGCCTGCGCTCAGCTTCGCCTGCAGCGCCATTTTTTGTGCCGCGCGCCGCTCCTGCCACTGGCCCAGCGAAACGCCGAGCGCCACCAGCAGCACGGTGGCGATGCAAGGAATCCATTTAAAACGAAAGCCGATACGCATTACAATGAAACCTTGTTTAAATTACTTGTGTACACCATGAAAATCATCGTCGCGATCGCCTTCATCCTGATTATCGGCAGCCTTGCATCGGCCCTGTTCTACCTGATGCGCGACAAGGGTCAGAGCAACCGCACCGTGCACGCGCTGGCGCTGCGGGTCGGACTCTCGATCCTGCTGTTCGCGCTGATCCTGGTCGCCTACAAGCTCGGCTGGATTGCCCCGACCGGCATCCGGTAAAGCGGGCGCTTGCGCGATCTTCAGCACCGCCTGGAGCCAATCGAAAAAAGCCGCACGCAGATGACCCGCGTGCGGCTTTTTGACGTGTCGATCAGGCGCCGCGAATCAGGCGCCTCGAATAATGGCCACAAATAATAGCCATGAATCATAACCAGTAAATGACGACGTACAGGCCGAGCCAGACTACATCGACAAAATGCCAATACCAGGCTGCGCCTTCGAATCCGAAGTGATTGTCTGCAGTGAAATGGCCTTTCATCACGCGATACAGGATCACCGACAGCATGATCGCACCCAACGTCACGTGGAAACCGTGGAAGCCGGTCAGCATGAAAAAGGTCGAACCGTAAATGCCGGACGTCAGCTTCAGGTTCAGTTCGCTGTAAGCGTGCATGTATTCATAGACCTGGAAGCCCATGAAGACGGCGCCCAGCAGCACCGTTGCGAACAGGTACAAAGCCGTCTTGACGCGGTGACCGGCGCGCAATGCGTGATGCGCGATGGTCAACGTCACGCCGGACGTCAGCAGCAACGCGGTATTAATGGTCGGAATAGGGAACGGCCCCATGGTCCGGAATTCATCGATCGTGCCGGCCGGGCCTGCATTGCCCCATTGAGCGGCGAAGTCTGGCCAGATCAGCTTGTGATCCAGGTCACTGAGCCAGGGCATCGACACGCTGCGGGCGTAGAACAATGCACCGAAGAAGGCGCCGAAGAACATGATTTCGGAAAAGATGAACCAGCTCATGCTCCAGCGAAACGACAAGTCGATGCGCTTGTTGTACAAGCCTTTTTCTGACTCGCCGATCGCATCGCCGAACCAGAAATACATCACCGCAATGAAGCCGGCTAAACCCAGCGTGTTGACATACGGCCCCCATGCCAGGTCATTGACCCAGGCCGAGGCGCCCAGCATCATGATCAGCAAGCTGATGCCGCCCAGCATGGGCCATCTGGAGGGTCCTGGCACGAAATAGTACGGCGCGGCGGCGTGTGGTGCACTCATCTTCTTCTCCCTGAATCGAACTGTGTCTGGTGAATTTCACCTGTTTTTTTACTTCGGAACCACCAATGTGACGATCGTGACCAGTACACCTATGAAACAGGCAATGGCGATCAAGCCCGCGATGACGATGTGAAGCGGATTGATTTTTTTCCCATCTGCATCGAAATCGCTTTTTCTTCTGAGACCGGTGAAGGACCAGAATACCGCCTTCAACGCATATAAAAAGGACGCTTTCTGTTCCGGCTTGTTCATGCTGTCATCCTGCCACTTAGTCACTTACCGGCCTGAGCCAGGCCGGCAATTTCAAAAAACGTGTACGACAAAGTGATCGTCTTCACCTCCCTGGGCAGAGCCGGATCGATGAAAAACATCACCGGCATCTGGCGCGCTTCGCTCGGCTTCAGCGTCTGCTGCTGAAAGCAGAAGCATTCGACCTTTTTAAAATGCGGCATCGCGCTTTGCGGCGCGTAGCTCGGTATCGCTTGCGCGTTGACCGTGCGCGGCTGGGTATTGACCACTTCGTACATTACGGTCGCCAATTCGCCCGGATGCACCTGCATGCTCCCCACCACCGGACGAAAACGGAACGGACCTTGAGCATTGCCATCGAATTCGATCGTGATCGTGCGCGTCTTGTCGACTTGCGTATTCTTGTCGAACGCTACCGTGCCATCCTTTTGGGTCAGCACATTGACGCCCAGCACTTCGCAAATCTGCTTGTAGACCGGGATCAACGCATAGCCGAAACCGAACATCACGGTCGCAATGATGATCAGCTTGCCGAGCATCTGGCGATTGAGCCGGCTCACTCCCTGCTTGTCGTCAAACACTAGCCGAGCCAGATACGCTGGGCAAACACGGACAGGAAAAACACCAGAGCGATCGATCCGATGATCAATCCGGTCTTCAGGTTATTCGGTTTTTTCTTCAAGTCGGACATGGCATTCACTTTAAACAACGGCAGGACGGTTGACACACCGTACCCGCCAGCGCCATTACTTCACTGTCGGCGGAAATTCAAACGTGTGGAACGGTGCAGGACTAGGCACGGTCCACTCCAAGCCTTCGGCGCCCTCCCATGGCTTGGCTTCTGCTTTCTTGCCGCCGCGAATAGTCGGGATGATGATGAACAGCAGGAAATAAGCCTGGGTCAGGCCGAAACCGAACGCGCCTATCGTGGCCAGCATGTTGAAGTCGGTGAATTGCGCCGGGTAATCGGCGTAGCGACGCGGCATGCCCGCCAATCCCAGAAAGTGCATCGGGAAGAACGTGATGTTGAACGTGATCAACGACAGCCAGAAATGCATCTTGCCGCGGAACTCGCTATACATGTAACCGGTCCACTTCGGACTCCAGTAGTAGAATCCGGCAAACAACGCGAACAGCGAACCGGCCACCAGCACGTAGTGGAAGTGGGCCACGACATAGTACGTATCCTGCAACTGAATGTCGATCGGCGTCACCGCCAGGATCAGGCCGGTGAAGCCGCCCATCGTGAACACGAAGATGAAGCCGATCGAAAACAGCATCGGCGTCTCGAACGTCATCGAACCTTGCCACATCGTGGCGATCCAGTTGAATACCTTGACGCCGGTCGGCACCGCGATCAGCATCGTCGCGTACATGAAGAACAACTGGCTTGTCACCGGCATGCCGGTCGTGAACATGTGGTGAGCCCAGACGACGAACGACAGGATCGCGATCGACGCTGTCGCATACACCATCGAAGCGTAGCCGAATAGCGGCTTGCGGGCAAAGGCCGGCAGGATCTGCGAGATCACGCCGAAAGCAGGCAAAATCATGATGTAGACTTCAGGATGGCCGAAAAACCAGAAAATATGCTGGAACATCACCGGGTCGCCGCCGCCGGCCGCATTGAAGAATGAGGTGCCGAAGTGACGGTCGGTCAAGGTCATCGTGATCGCGCCAGCGAGTACCGGCATCACGGCGATCAGCAGGTAAGCGGTGATCAGCCAGGTCCAGCAAAACATCGGCATTTTCATCAAGGTCATGCCGGGAGCGCGCATGTTCAAAATCGTGACGATGATGTTGATCGAACCCATGATCGAGGACGCGCCCATCAGGTGCAAGGCGAAAATGGCCAAGTCCATTCCGGGTCCCATCTGGGTCGACAGCGGTGCGTACATCGTCCAGCCGCCGGCGGCTGCGCCGCCCGGCACCATGAACGACACGATCAGCAAGATCGCAGCGGGAGGCAGCAACCAGAATGAAAAGTTGTTCATCCGGGCGAACGCCATGTCGGAGGCGCCGATTTGCAGCGGAATCATCCAGTTGGCAAAACCGACGAAGGCCGGCATGATCGCGCCGAACACCATCATCACGCCGTGCATCGTCGTCAATTGATTGAAGAATTCCGGCTGGAAAAACTGCAAGCCCGGCTGAAACAGTTCGGTGCGGATCATCAGGGCCAGCACGCCGCCCGAAAACAGCATGGCGATCGAGAACCACAGGTACAAGGTTCCGATATCCTTGTGGTTGGTCGCGAACAACCAGCGCTGCAATCCGTGCGGATGATCGTGCGAGTGATCGTGTGAATGATCCAATGTAGTTGTGCTCATCTGAAGCTCCTGATTACTTGCGTGCAGCCACAATTTCGGCCGGTTGAACGATGTTTTCTGCGGCCTTGTTCGACCAGTTGTTGCGGGTGTAAGTAATCACCGCTGCAATTTCCGTGTCCGACAATTGTTTCCATGCTGGCATCGCGCTAGGATAGGCGCCGCTCTGCTGGCCGTTCAGCATCACGTGGATGTGCTGCGCCTTGGCGCCATTGACCACTGTCGAACCGTCGAGCGCCGCGAACGCGCCCGGCACGCCCTTGCCGTTGGTTTGATGACAAACAACGCAATTGCTTGTGTAAATTTTTTCTCCCCTGACTTTCAACTCGTCGATGGTCCAGGTCTTGCTTGGATCGTCGGCCAGCGCTGCCATCGCTTTCTTCTTGCCGTCAACCCACACCTTGTAGTCGTCAGCGGAAACCACTTTGACGACGATCGGCATGAATGCATGTTCCTTGCCACACAATTCGGCGCAATTGCCGCGGAAGGTGCCGATGCGCTCGGCCTTGAACCAGGTATCGCGTACAAAACCGGGGATCGCATCTTGCTTGACGCCGAAGGCGGGAACCGACCAGGCGTGGATCACGTCATTGGCGGTCAATACCATGCGGATCTTCTTGTTAACCGGCACCACCACTTCATTGTCGACTTCGATCAGGTAGTTTTCACCGCGTTGTTCGGTCGGAGCCAGGCCCGGAGCGCCCACTTGCGAGCGCGGCGTCGACAGCGTCGACAGGAAGGCGATGCCTTCTCCCTCGCCCTTCAGGTAATCGTAGCCCCATTTCCACTGCATGCCGGTGGCCTTGATCGTGATGTCGGCGTTCGAGGTATCCTTCATGCCGACCACGGTCTTCGTGGCGGGCAGCGCCATCCCGATGACGATCAGGAACGGGATCACGGTCCAGGCGATTTCAACCGATGTGCTTTCGTGGAAAGTGGCCGGCTTGTGGCCCAGCGATTTGCGGTGCTTGAAGATCGAGTAAAACATCACGCCGAAAACAGCGACAAAGATGACCATGCAAATGATCATCATCCAGGTGTGCAGATCGTAGATCTCGACAGCGATTTGCGTCACTGGCGGCTGCAAATTCATCTGGTACGGAACCGGACCGCCGGTGCCCGGATCGGTGGCTACTGCCCACGCCGGGATGCCGGCCAATGTCAACGACAGCCCGAGCATCAACGATTGAAGTCGATTTGCATGTTTCATGTTTTCCCCAACCAACCAAAATTAGAATATTTTTTTAACGGCGCCGGAATCAGTCAGAGCGAAACGCTGCCGCTTTGCCACCCGTGCCGACTTTTCATTCCCGCTTGCCGCTCGCTGCATGCGCCCGATCACGCAGGCAGCACAAAGTGTTGACAAAATTAGCTTACAATTATAATCAGCAACCTCGCACTGCATCAAGGGAAATCCACTTTCGTCAGCCTTCGAGCAACGCTGAAACAGCGTCATCTGCGCGGGCCCTGGCGCGGCAGATCGAAGCGGATAATCGCCTCGCCGGCCTGGGTTACGCGCGCAAGCGGGCGGAAGGCGTGACCATAGATGATCTCGAAGCTCAAACCAAGCGTGCCATCGGGCCGGCGCAAGCGCTCCAGCGCATCTTGCATGCGCCGCCAGCCGGCGCGGCCGGTCAAGCCGCGGCGCCGCGTGGCGAGCGGATTGCCGCCCCAGGCCCGCACATCAGCAAGCAACGCCGAAGCACTGGCGTAGGTGACAGTGATCGTTTCCATGTCCAGCACCGGCGTGGCAAAGCCGACATTGACCAGCATATCGCCAAAATCGTGCATATCGACAAAGGGCAGCGCGGGCGGCGCCAGGCCCGCTTCGACAAAGGCATCTTTGACTTGCTTGAAGGTGTCGGGGCCGAAACAGGAAAACATCAGCAAGCCATTGTCGCGCAACACGCGGCGCCATTCGGCGAACACGCTGTCGGGCTGCGGATGCCAGTGCAGCGCCAGATTCGACCAGACCAGGTCGATCGCATTCGATTGCAGCGCCAGAGCGGCGAAATCGCCGCACAATAAATCGATGCCAGCCTTGGCCGGCAGCAGCCGGGCCATCCACTGGTTCAGCGCGGCCAGCGTACCGGCCGGCACCGAGGCCGCCGCCAGCATCGCCGGGGCCGCATCGAGGCCGACGATCTGCGCAGCCGGAAAGTCCTTTTGCAGCATGGCCAGGTCGGCGCCCGGTCCGCAGCCTGCGTCGAGCACGCGGCGCGGCGCGATTTTCACCAGTTGCAAGCGCTCATGCATGCGCGCGGCGATTTCGCGCCGCAGGAAATCGGACGGCTGCACGCGCGCCGGTCGCGAAAAAAATTCGCGCACGCGCAGCAGATCAATGGGAGCGCTCATTTTGGGCTGGGTCGGGGCGACGGACATGATGGCATGACTTTAAGGTGAGATAATGCTGGCAGTGTACAGGGTTGAGGTCAACGACAATGCGATTGAAATTGTATTTATCGCAATTTTCCATTGCGCCGCTGCTGTTGCCGGCATCGTGTGCGCTGTGCGGTGCGGCGTGCGAAGCGCTCGTCTGCGGCGCTTGCGCGGCCCAGTTTTTCGGCCACGACCGGCTGCGCTGCAAGCTATGCGGCAATCCGCTGGACTGCGGCGCGGCGGCCGACGCAGCTGATGACGCGATTGAGAACCTGCGTTGCGGGCGCTGCCTGTTTGAAGCGCCCGCGTTCGATGCGACGCTGGTCGCTTGCGATTATGCGGCGCCGTTGATCGAACTGGTGCTGCGGCTCAAGTTTGGCGGCCAGCTCGCGCTGGCGGCGCTGTTCGCGCAACAATTGCGCGATGCGGTGCTGCGCCAGCCGCACTGCGCGCTGCCGGCCCTGTTGTGCCCGGTGCCGCTGGGGCCAGGCCGGCTGGCCGAACGCGGCTTCAATCAGGCGCTGGAAATCGCCCGGCCGCTGGCGCGCATGCTGGGCATTGCGCTGCAGCCGGCGCTGGCGCAGAGGGTGCGCGAAACTCAGGCGCAGTCGCTGCTTGCGCCCGGCGAACGCGCAGGCAACATTGCGCATGCCTTCACCGTCGCGCCGCAAGCGATGGCTTTGGTGCGCGGCTGTCACATCGGCATTGTCGACGACGTGATGAGCAGCGGCCAGACACTGGGCGAACTGGCGGCGACCTTCAAGCGCTTTGGCGCCGCACGGGTGAGCAACCTGGTCTTCGCGCGCACCCCACCGCATTAAAAATCTGTCCGCCATTAAAAAATCAACAAGGAGAAAAGCTTGTTTCACGTCGTACTGGTAGCACCCGAAATCCCGCCCAACACCGGCAACGTCATCCGCCTGTGCGCCAATACCGGCGCGCAATTGCATCTGATCGAGCCGCTCGGATTTACGCTCGACGATGCCAGGATGAAGCGCGCCGGCCTCGATTACCATGATTACGCCCGCATGAAAGTGCACGCGAACTGGGCCGCCTTCATCAAAGACACGCAACCCGACCCACACCGCATGTTCGCGCTGACGACCAGCGGCGCGGCGCCATTCGGGGGCCAGGCGTTCCAGCCCGGCGACGTGTTCGTGTTCGGTTCCGAAACCAAGGGACTGGCTCAAGAGCTGCTGGCCTCATTCCCGACCGCCCGGCGCCTGCGCCTGCCGATGCAGCCCGACAATCGCAGCCTGAATTTGTCGAATACGGTGGCGGTCGTCGTCTACGAGGCGTGGCGCCAGCATGGCTATGCCGGCGGCGCATGAAATGTCACTGCCCTGGCTGGCGTACCTTGGCCAGCAACTTGGTCGTCGACCGGTCGTGCGCGAAATCGATCGCGATGGCTAGTGCGCCATAAGCTTGCACTGCGCGCCCCTCGGGAATCGCGTCCATGTCGTAATCGCCGCCCTTGGCGTAGATTTCCGGCCGGGCTTGCTGCACCACGGCCAGCGCACTATCTTCCAAAAACGGCACGACCAGGCTGACCGATTCCAGCGCGGCCAGCAGCGCCATGCGGTCCTCGCAACTGTTCAGCGGGCGCTCGTCGCCCTTGCCCAGGCGCTTCACCGATGCATCGGTGTTGACCGCCACCACCAGCGAGCCACCCAACGCGCGCGCCTGGGCCAGATAGGTGACATGGCCGCGATGCAAGATGTCGAATACGCCGTTGGTCAGGACGACCGGCTTGGGCAACGCGGCAACGCGCGCCGCCAGCTCGCTGCGGCTGCAAATTTTTTTTTCGAATTCTGGTAGAGTCGTCTTCGTCGTCATAATCATCGCGCGCTGCGCGCCTTCAGGTTGAATGTGGCCGGCAATTATATCGATTGCATTCCGCTACAATACGGCATCTGCGCCAGCAACCTGGCCTATTTGACTGGCATCACACCCGTGCATGGCCGGCACTCCAAGGTATTCATGACACTGACTGAACTGAAATACATCGTTGCCGTCGCGCGAGCGAAGCACTTCGGCCACGCCGCTGAAGCGTGCCACGTGGCCCAGCCGACGCTGTCGGTGGCGATCAAGAAGCTGGAAGACGAACTCGGCGTGTTGCTGTTCGAACGCGGCGGCGCCGAGATTACGGTGACGCCGCTGGGCCAGAAAATCATCGCTCAGGCCGAGCATGTGCTGGAACAGACCGCCGCGATCAAGGAACTGGCGCAACAGAACAAGGACCCGCTGGCGGGGCCGCTGCGCCTGGGCGTGATTTACACGATTGCGCCCTACCTGCTGCCGCCGCTGGTCAAGCACATGATCGCCACAGTGCCGCAAATGCCCTTAATTCTGCAGGAAAATTTCACCGTGCGCCTGCTCGAACTGCTGCGCCAGGGCGAGCTCGACGCAGCCATCATGGCGTTGCCGCTGCCCGAGCATGGCATGCACATGCAGGAGCTGTACGATGAACCGTTCGTCGTTGCGATGCCGCAACACCATGCGTGGAGCGCGCGCAAGACCATCGCCGCGGCCGACTTGAAATCGGAACCGATGTTATTGCTCGGCAATGGCCATTGCTTCCGCGACCAGGTGCTCGAAGTGTGCCCGGAAATGGCGCGCTTTGCCAGCAACGGCAACGGCATGCAGCGCACCTTTGAAGGATCGTCGCTGGAAACCATACGCCACATGGTCGCCAGCGGCATCGGCTTGACGGTCCTGCCGCGCGCCTCGGTGCCGGAAATGAATCCGGCCGACGGCATGCTGCAATTTCGTCCCTTCCAGGACCCGGCGCCGTCGCGCCGCGTCGTCATTTTGTGGCGCAAGAGCTTCACCCGGATGGCCGCCATCGAGGCGCTCATTGACGCCATCACCGCCTGCAAGTTGCCCGGCGTGCGCGCTGTCGCGCGCGATGAATGACGTGATGCGCAAGGCGCCGGCAACATCCTGGCGAGTCAAGCTGGCGCTGTATTACCGCCTGGTGCGCCTCGACAAGCCGATCGGCGCCGTGCTGCTGCTGTGGCCTACGTTGTGCGCGCTATGGCTGGCGTCGAACGGCGTGCCCGACTGGCAACTGCTCGCCATCTTTTGCGCCGGCACGCTGTTGATGCGTTCGGCCGGCTGCGCCATCAACGACTACGCCGACCAGGACATCGACAAGCATGTCAAGCGCACCGCGCTGCGCCCGATCACCAGCGGGCGCATCAGTGGCAAGGAAGCTTTGGCCGTGGCTGCAGTGCTGGCGCTGCTCGCGTTTGCGCTGGTCTTGCCTTTAAACATATTGACCCGCCAACTGTCGGTCGCCGCCGTGCTGATCGCGGCCACCTATCCTTATTTGAAGCGCTTCTTCGCGATCCCGCAAGCTTACCTGGGCATCGCCTTCGGCTTCGGCATCCCGATGGCTTACGCGGCGGTGCACAACATGGTGCCGGGCGTGGCGTGGCTGCTGCTGCTGGCCAACGTGTTCTGGGCCATCGCCTACGATACCGAATATGCAATGGTCGATCGGGACGATGACTTGAAAATCGGCATCAAGACCTCGGCCATCACGTTTGGCCGCTTCGACGTGGCCGCCGTGATGCTGTGCTATGCGGCCAGCCTCTTGCTCTGGCTGGCATGCGGCTGGCATCTCGGGCTGCGCGCCTGGTTTGTCGCCGGGCTGAGCGTGGCTGCGCTTTGCGCCGTCTACCACTACACCCTGATTCGCGGGCGCGAACGGATGGCATGCTTCGCCGCGTTTCGCCACAACAACTGGCTGGGCGCCGCCGTCTTTACCGGCGTCGCGCTCGATTACGCGCTGCGCTGACGTTGTCACCGGCCTGGCTCTCCTTTGAGCGTGCGCAAGACGGGGCCGGCGCGCCCCGTTCCGCACACAAACCACCTGTGCGCCAACTGATTTACACTATCAAAACAAACTCCAGACAACTTCCGATTATTCATCCCACTCAAGAGGCCATGCATGGAAACGACAGCAGCCAGCAGAAAATTGAACGACGCCTACGAGAGCGCGTCAGAGGCCAGCAAGATGGCACGCGAAAAATTGATCAGCGGCAT
>Ga0326735_1000024_pt1 | contig 27071 bp, 24 predicted proteins | sample 37_GP2_1092_FD_207945 | JGI IMG/M metagenome (GOLD analysis project Ga0326735, IMG submission 207945) | Glacier ice microbial communities from Ngari, Tibet, China - 37_GP2_109.2 | ecosystem: Environmental > Aquatic > Freshwater > Ice > Glacier | place: China: Ngari, Tibet | collected 2018-07-31
CGGTGAAAATGATTCAATTTTATTTTTGGTACAACTTTCCCATAATTGGACCGCTTCCACTTGTGGTTGGTTCGCGTTTTTCTTTGTTGCCTTATTTTTTTTAAGGGCAATACCTATGGCGAAAAAAAACCACGGCGTGCCGTGGTTGATTGCGATTGACGCCGATGCGCTCAGGCGACGGCGACCTCTTCCCTGGGCGGCAAGGCGACCTGGTTGTCGGTGCTGAACTGATAGTCCTTGAACACGTGCTCGGCCGACAGGATCTGGTACTGGCCATCGTCGAGTTGATGGGTGGTGTCCTTGAGCCGGTAAGTGGTGTGGCCGCAGGTCCAGCAATTGAAGTTGCGCATGTGTGTGCACAGGCAGGTCTTGTCCATCACCACGATGGTTTTCGAGTCCGGGTTGGCCAGCACTTCGCGGTTGTACGAGTTAATGTAGGAACAGTTGCCGGTGGCGTCAAGCAGATAACCGTACGACTCGCAGCCCGGGCGGATGCCGGAGCCGATCGCCGGCGTATTTTTCAGCATCCGCATCGGGTAGCCGGTCGGCGAGACGCCATTGACGATGATGTCGGCTTCGGTGGCGCGGATGTATTCCTGCTTGACGTCGTCGGGCAGGCCGCACTCGTGGGTCATGGTGAAACGGGTCGCGACCTGGACGCCGCCGGCGCCTTTTTCAAGGAAACCGACCGCGTCCGAGCCGGTGAAGATGCCGCCGGCGGCGATCAGCGGAATCTGCAGGTTTTCGGCGCGCAGGAAAGCCTGGATCTCGTCCATGATGGTGTGCAGGTCGTACTCGGCCCAGTCGAGGCCGAAGCCGAGGTGGCCACCGGCCAGCGGGCCTTCGACGATGACGAAGTCGGGCAGGCGGTCGAGCCTGGAAATCTTGCGCAAGAACAGCTGCAGCGCGCGCACCGACGACACGATGATGCCGAGCTTGGCGTCACGAAAACGCGGATGGTCGGCGATCAGCGCAAACGAGCCGAGGTGCAGGCCAGCCGACATGGTAATGCCGTCGATACCGGCGTCGAGCGCGGCGACCAGGCGCGTGCGCAAGGTCTCCCTCGGCGAATTCATGGTCAGCTTTTCCATGCAATTGACGAAGATCAGGCCATCGCCGCGCTTCGCTTCCATGGTTTTACCAACGTGCAGCAGGGTCGCTTCGGCCAGGCGCGCCAAGTCGAACTGGACCACCGCCTTGTCCATGTTGTTGATGTTGAACTTATACGTCTTGGTCTTTTCCTTGACGAAGCTGGTGTCGAATTTACGGTCCGAAACGTCTTGCACCATTGCATCTGAGATATGGCCGATACCGCCCAGGCGGCACACTTCGAGCGCCAGTTCCGAGGTCGAAATATCGACACCCATGCCGCCCACCATAATGGGAACATAGTCCTTGTTGCCCAAATGCAGGCGGAAGTCATCAACACGTTTCATTGCTATCCTTAAACTACCTACCAGGTTTTACAGGCGCGCTAGCACGGCCGCAACTGGGCCAGTTTGCGCGTCCTCAATTCTACCCTAAGCACGATTTGGTTTCACGCAGTGTTCAGCATAGTCCCCCGCGCCGCAGTAGCTACTCGGCAGCCGCATAATACGTATTAGTCGCGGAAATTATTGAATTCGAGCGGCATGTCCGGCACGTCCTTGCGCAACATCGCCATCGCCGCCTGCAGGTCGTCGCGCTTGGCGCCGGTAATCCGCACCGCTTCGCCCTGGATACTGGCTTGCACCTTCATTTTGCTGTCCTTGATGACGCGCACGATTTTTTTGGCGTCGTCGGACTCGATGCCGTTCTTGATCTTGATGACCTGCTTGACCTTGTCGCCGCCGATTTTCTCAATCTTGCCGGGGTCGAGGAAGCGCACATCGACCTTGCGCTTGGCCAGCTTGGTGGTAAGCACGTCGCGGACCTGTTCGAGCTGGAAGTCGGCGTCGGCGAACGCGGTCAGTTCATTGTCCTTCTGTTCGACCTTGGCCGAACTGCCCTTAAAATCGAACCGGGTGGTGATTTCCTTGTTGGACTGCTCGACCGCGTTCTTTACTTCGATCATGTCTGCTTCGGAGACGACATCAAACGAGGGCATGGTAAATTCCTTTTTCTTGCAGATGATAGATAGCGATATTTTAACGGACAACCGGGGCCGCCGCCGACGCGTGCGCCGCAAAGCCACGGGTTGCCGACGAGTTTCCTATTATAATCGTCGCAACCACGAACCCGCCATGCCTCCAGACCTCGCCATCGCCCACGATTTCCCCCTCGCATCTTGCAACACGTTCGGCATCGACGCGCGCGCGCGATGCTACGTGCGCATCGCCAGCGTGGCCGAGCTGGCCGCCGCGCTGGCCGACCCGCGCCTGGCCGGCATGCCGCGCCTGCTGCTGGGCGGCGGCAGCAACATCGTGCTCACCGGCGACTTCGACGGCGTGGTGCTGCACATGGCAATCATGGGGCGCGAAGTACTCGGTGAGGAGGGGCCGGATGGCAAATTCACGCTGGTGCGCGCCGCCGCCGGCGAGAACTGGCATGCGCTGGTGCAGTGGACGCTGGCGCAGGGACTGGGCGGGCTGGAAAACATGTCGCTCATTCCCGGCACCGTGGGGGCGGCGCCAATCCAGAACATCGGTGCCTACGGCGTCGAGCTGAAGGACGTGTTGCATTCGGTAACGGTGTACGAGCTCGCCACCGGCCGGCTGCGCAGCATGGCTGCTTCTGCCTGCCGCTTCGGTTACCGCGACAGCGTGTTCAAGCACCAGGATGGCAAGGGCCTCGTCATCGTCGACGTCACCTTCGCCTTGCCGACCGCCTGGCGGGCCAACCTGGGGTATGCCGAACTGGCGCAGGCGGTGGCCGGGGCCGGCCTGGGCGCGCCGGGCCCGGCCGACATCAGCGAGATCGTGGTGGCGATCCGCCGCCGCAAGCTGCCCGATCCTGCCCTGATCGGCAATGCCGGCAGCTTTTTCAAAAACCCCGTGGTGTCAAAAACGCGCTGCGCCGAGTTGCTGGCCGCTTTTCCGGCGCTGGTGCACCATGCGCAGCGCGATGGCAGCGAAAAGCTGGCGGCCGGCTGGCTGATCGACCAGTGCGGCTGGAAAGGCCGCAAGCTCGGCGCCGCCGGGGTCTATCCGAAGCAGGCGCTGGTACTGGTCAACAACGGCGGCGCCACCGGCGCCGAGGTGCTGGCGCTGGCGCGCGCGATCACCGACGATGTCCGCCAACGCTACGGCGTGACCTTGGAGCCGGAGCCGGTGTTCGTGTAAGCCGGCTGTAACAGACCGATTTGCGGCTGCCGTCGACATCGATGTTGGCTTTGGCGGTGAGGGTGATGTTTTCAAGCGCAGTCATCGGTTTTCCCGTTGATTGTCATTGTGCGGGCCGGCCGGGCCGGCCACGATCCGGTTGCGGCCGTCGTGCTTGGCCCGGTACAGCGCCTTGTCGGCCATGGCGATCAGGCCCTCTGCGGTGCCCTCGTGCGACGGCACGATGGTCGCCAGGCCGATCGACATGCTGATGACGCCGTTCGGCGCGCGCGGATTGTCGATTGCCAGCTGTTCGATGTGGCTGCGGCAGGCGCTGGCGATCAGCAGCGCGCCTCTCTCGTCGGTATCGGGCAGCACGATCGCGAACTCTTCGCCGCCATAGCGGGCGACGACGTCGGCCGGGCGCATCAGGTGTTCGGTCAACACCGCGGCCACCTTCTTCAAGCACAGGTCGCCGGCCAGGTGGCCGAAGGTGTCGTTGTACATCTTGAAGCAGTCGATGTCGCACATCAGCAGCGACAAGGGCTTCTTGTCGCGCTTGCCGCGCTGCCATTCGGCGCGCAGCACTTCGTCGAAGCGGCGCCGGTTGGCAATGCCGGTCAGGCTGTCGAGGGCCGCCAGCTTTTGCAGTTCAATGTTGGCGTCGGCCAGGTTTTTCTGGCTAGCGCGCAAGAATCGGAAAGCTTCGTCGCGCTGCAGGCGCGAAATATAGCCTGCCGAGTGATAGCGTATGCGTGCCAGCAATTCGAGCCGGTCTGGCAGCTTGACGACGTAATCGTTGGCGCCGACGGCAAAGCTGTTGGCCTTCAGTTGCGGATTGTCCCTGGCCGACAGCACGATCACCGGCACCTGGGCCAGGCTGGCGTCGTCGCGGTAGGCGCGGATCAGGTTGATGCCATCCACGCCCGGCATGACCAGGTCTTGCAGGATCACGGTCGGCTGCAATTGGCGGGCGGTGGCGATCGCCGCGGCCGGGTCGGTGACGTAATGGAACTCGATGTCGGCATGGTCGCTGAGCATGCGGCGAACCGCCTCGACGATGATCAACTGGTCGTCGACCAGCAATACGCGCACCTTGAACTGGGTGACTGCCTGATAATCGGCAGTGATAGGGAGAGTAACTTCTGACATGACGTTAATTACCTGGTTTGCTAGGAAAATGCGGTTTGTTCAGATGGACGCCAATTGTACTTTTCAACGCCATTGCGATGTTTTCTAATGAAAGGATGCGTTCGGCGGCATCGATTTCGGCGGCGGCGCGTGGCATTCCGTACACGGCGCTGCTGGCCTGGTCCTGGGCGAAGGTGGCCTTGCCGGCCTGGCGCAGCGCCAGCAGGCCGCGGGCGCCGTCGCGGCCCATCCCGGTCAGCAATACGCCGGTCGCGCCAAGCTTCCAGTGCGCCGCGACGCACTCGAAGAACACGTCGATCGACGGCCGGTAGACGTACTCCTCGGGCTGCGCATCGTAATGCAGGCGGTGGACGCAATCGAGCCGCACATGGTCGTTGGTGCGCGCCACCTGCACCACGTCCGGGACAAGCGCATCGCCGTCGTCGATGACGCGCACCGCAATGGCGAGCTGGTCGCCCAGCCATTTGGCGAAGTGGCCGGCGAAGTTGGCGTCGATGTGCTGCACCACCACGATGGCGGTGCCGGCGGCGGGCGTCCAGCCGGTCAGGATTCTGGCGATCGCAACGGGGCCGCCGGTGGAGGCGCCGATTGCCAACAGGTGTTTTACGTCGCCGGCCGCGCCGCGCCCGGCCGGCATGGAGGACGCCGGTGCGTTCGCCCGAATCAGCTTGCCGATGGTCTTGATTTTGGCCAGCAGCTGGGTTGCCCCGTCCGCGCCAGCCAGTATCGGCGTGGCGGTGACGTCGAGCGCGCCGGCGCCGAGCGCGCGGAACACCTGGCCGACATTGTCCTGCGGGCGCGCCGTGACGATCAAAATCGCGCACGGCGTCTGCCGCATGATTGTCCGGGTCGCCTCGACGCCGTCCAGTTCCGGCATGTTCAAATCCATCAGCACCAGGTCGGGGCGCTTGTCAACGCACATCCGTACCGCCTCCGCGCCGCTGCGCGCGATCCACAGCACCTCGTGTTCGCGGCTCCCGGCCACCGCGCGGCGCAGCGCCTCGGCTGCCATCGCAACATCGTTGACGATGCCGATCTTCATGCGCCGCTCTCGCCGATCAGGTCGAACACGGCGTCGAGCAAGGTCTCGTCGTGGAAGCTGCCCTTGGCCAGGTAGTAGTCGGCGCCGGCCGTCATGCCGCGCGCGCGGTCGTCAGGCCGGTCCTTGTACGACACGATCATCACCGGCAGCTTGTGCAGGTGGATGTCCTTGCGGATCATGCCGACCAGTTCGACACCGTCCATGCGCGGCATGTCGACGTCGGTGATGACCAGGTCGTAGGCGTCGGAGCGCACCGCGTTCCAGCCGTCGACGCCGTCGATGGCGATGTCGACCTGGTAGCCGCGCCCCTGCAACAGTTTTTTTTCCATCTCGCGCACGGTCAGCGAATCGTCGACTACGAGGATGCGCCTGGCCTGGCGCTGTTGTTGTGCACCTCGTTGTTCACCTCGTTGTTCGCTTGGCTGGGCCAGCGGCTGCAGGCCGCCATCGCCCAGCAGCTTGTCGATCGACAGCAGCAGGTCGGCGATGTCGAGCACCAGCACCGGCGCGCCGTCGTCGAGCAGGGCGGCCGAGGCGATGTCGCGCAGCTTGCCGAACACCTGGTCGATCGGCTGCACCACCAGGCTTTGCTCGCCGCGGATGGCGTCGACCGCCAGCGCGTAACGGCGCGCGCCGGCGCCGATTACCACCACCGCCAGTTCGCCGGCGGGCGGCGCCATTGGGCCCAGTTCCAGCACCTGGGCCGCCGACACCAGGCCCAAGTGCTCGCCGTTTGCTTCGAAGAATTGCTTGCCCTCGAGCGTGTGGAGATCCGCCGGCGCCACCTTCAGTACGCGTTCGACCTTGACGATCGGGATCGCATACGCCTCGCCGCCGACGTCGATTACCAGCGCGCGCACGATCGACTGGGTCAGCGGCAGCGTGATCGACGTGCGCGCGCCTTTGCCCGGTTCCGACTCCATGCGCACGCTGCCGTTTTGGGCGCGGATTGCCTGCAGGACGATGTCGAGGCCGACGCCGCGCCCGGAAATCGCGCTGGCGGTTTCCTTCATCGTGAATGCGGGCAGGAACAGGAACTCCATCAGTTCGGCCTTCGACATCGCCTGCGCCATCGGCACGCTTGCCAGTTGTCGGGTAACGATCGACCTGCGGATCTTGTCGAAGTCGACGCCGCGGCCGTCGTCGCTGACGACGATCGACAGCATGCCGTTGCGATGACGGGCTTCGAGAAGGATGGCGCCGGCGGCCGGCTTGCCGGCGGCCAGCCGTTGCTCTTTTGCCTCGATGCCGTGGTCGACGGCATTGCGCAGCATGTGGCCAAGCGGACCTTCGATGCTGGCCAGGACGTCGCGGTCGACCAGCGTGTCTTCGCCGCTGATGGTCAGCTGGGCTTCTTTGCCGAGGCTGCGCGCCAGGTCGCGTACCATACGGCCGAACGCATGCACGCCGTCGCGCAATGGCCGCATGCGCAGCGCCAGCACTTCGTCGACCAGCTTGTTCGACACGCTCAGCACGCGCCGTTCGTAGCTGTCGATATTGGCCATATGCTCATGCAGGCTCTGCTTGAGCGGATGGGTTTTCTGCAGCACCAGCGCGCACTGTTCTGCAAGCGCCGGGTCGGCGCTGCGCACCAGCGCTTCGTGCAGCTTTTCGATGGCCTGGAACAGGCTGGTCTGGTTGCGCTTGAAGCGCTGCAGCGAAGCTGTCACCGGCACCAGTTGGTGGGCATTGATGCGCGTTTCGCTGGCCAGGGCCAGCAGCCGGTCGTAGTTTTGCTGTGCGGCGCGCGGCGCCGCTGCCTGTGGCGCGATTTCCGCAAGTTCTGCCGCCGCCACCATGGCCGAGGGCGGCGCCTCGTTAAATTGCGCCACCTGCGCCACCTGCGCCACCTGCGCCATCGCCGCCTGGATGCGGGCGGCATTCTGCCCGAGCCAGCCGGCGACGCCGTCTTCGCTTGACCTGGAACACTGCACGATCAGGTCGACGCCGGCCAGCAGCGCGTCGATGCGCGCGGCCGTGAGCAGTTTGCCGTGCTGAGCCGCCACAAACGCGTCCTCCATCGCATGCGCGAGCTGCACCACGGCGTCGAGCCCGACGATGGCGGCGGCGCCCTTGATCGAGTGGGCAGCGCGCATCAGCGATTCGACCGTCGCGGGATCGCCGGCGCCGGCGTTGCTTTCCAGCGCCAGCAGGCCGTCGATCAGCGTGCGGGCCTGGCCGTCGGCTTCCATGCGAAACAGGTCCATCATCGAAAAGCTGCTGAGGTCGGCGTGGTCCGGGCTCATCGCAGCATCCTTGTCAGTTGGTGGCCGATCAGCTGCGCATCGAGTACGCCGACCTGCATGTCAGCGTGCGCCAGCACGCCCGTCAGGAAGCGGCCGAGTCCCTTGTTGATGGTGGCCGCCGGCGCCATCAGGGCGGCGTGCGCGTAGCGGGCGATGCCGTGCAGGTCGGCCACCGGCAGGGCGAAGGACTGGCCTTCCCACTGCAGCACCAGCAGGCGCGCGAAAACGTGGCGCCGCAGCGCCGTCGGCCCGTCCTGTTCGTCGATGCCGAGCAGCTCGCCGAGCGACATCATCGGGATCACCGTGCCGGCGACGTTGACGATGCCGAGCAGGCAGCCGTTGGCGCGGTGCGGCAGCCGGTGGCCGGGCGCGGTTGGCGCCACGCTGCCGACGACAAGCGTGGGCAGTGCCAGCCATTCGCGGCCGATGCGAAACACCAGGACCGAACGGTCGCTGGCGCCGCGCCGCGCCTGCGGCTGGCGCAAAATAGCAGCCCATTGTGCGCGGTATTCAGAGCCTACCGGGCGCTGCAGGTTGCGCTGGGCCGCGTTCGACACTACCTCGCAATTGCGGCAGTGAATATGCTGTTCGAGCCTGGCGCAACTCTGGTCACCGCTCGCGCCGATGCGGTTCCAGCAGTCGTCGATCGGCGCCAGGTTCGCTGCCACTTCGATGGGAATAGTGTTCATCGCGCCGTGCCCCCGCTGTGCTGGCGCTCGAAGATGCGGGCGGCGCGCTGGCGCCACGCCTGCGCCTGCGGTGCGTCGCCGCCCCGCTCGGCCAGCAGTGCGAGGTGGCACAGCGCGTCGTAATGGCCGGGCCGCAGGTAGACGCAGCGACGCCAGTGCTCTTCGGCGGCGGCGCTGTCGTGCGCGCACTCGCTGACCATACCGAGGATGAAATAGGCGTCGGCCGAATCGGGCTCGCACGCCAGTAGCGCGCGGCAGGCGGCGCCGGCGCCCTTGTGGTCGCCCGCATCGGACAAACGGCGCGCTTTGGCCAGCAGGTCAGGGGCGTGCGGGGCGGCGGCAATCACGGCTGCCAGGACCTGCTGCGGCTTGTGTTGTCGGCGCTCGGGCGCCGCTGCCCGCGTTGCGATCCTGGCTGTATTGGCAATCCCGGCGGCGGCTTCACCGGGTTCCGCCTTGCGCAGCGCAAAGGCGCCGCGCAGGCGCAGGGGCGCGAAGCCGTGACGGCAGAACGCCGGCACTTCGGCGTAACCGGCAAACAGCATGCCGTCGTCGGCCAGCACGCTGCGCAGTACGGCGATGGCGGCGGCGGCGGTGGGCTCGTCGAAGTAGATCAGCAGGTTACGGCAGAACACCACGTCGTAGCGGCCAGCGCCGGCCACGGTGTCGAGGCCAAGCAGGTTCGCCTGCGAAAAGCCGACCTGGGCGCGCAACGCGTCGCTGATCTGGAACTCGTCGCCATGGCGGCTGAAGTGGCGCTGACGAAAGAGAAGGTCGGCGCCGCGGAAGGCATTGCGGGTGTAGCGTCCGGCTTGCGCCCGTTTGACTGCGCAAGCGGACAGGTCGACGCCTTCGATGCGGATTGATGCCGGCGCCACGCCAGCGTCGGCCAGCGCCATCGCCATCGAATACGGTTCCTCGCCGGCGGCGCAGGGGATCGACAAAATCCGCACCACCCGCGCCGGCCGCCCGGCCAGGCAGTGGCGCACATGCGCGGTGGCGGCGGCAAAGGCGTCGGCATCGCGGAACATCCACGACTCCGGCACCACCACCAGTTCGATCAGCGCCGCCAGTTCGGCCGGCGCCATGTCCTGCAGATATTTCAGGTACAGGCCGGTGTCGGCCATGCCACATTTGGCCATGCGCTCGCGCAGCGCGCGCTCGACGACCCGCTCGCTCAGGTCGAGGCCGCTGGCCTGGCGCAGCAGTTCACGCGCGCTCATGGCGCCACCGCGCTCGTTGCAAACAGCAGGGCACGCACATCAAGCGGGAGCAACTGCGCCAGTTCAACCAGCTGGACCATGCCGGCGCCGGTGGCGGCGACCTGACCGAGGAAAGGCGCCGCTTGGATACCGCTGTCGGCCAGGTCGGCCTCGATCAGCGTTTCGATGCCGAGCACGTGCTCGGCCAGCAGGCCGAGCGGGCGCACGCAGCTGTTTCCACCCTTGCCGCCAACCTCGTAGTCAACCAGGATGATACGGGTGTCGAACCAGATCTGCAGCGGCGTGACGCCGGCCAGGCGCGACAGATCGAGTACCGGCACCGGTTCGCCGTGCAGGTCCATCAAACCGGCGACGAACGGCGGCGCCAGCGGCAGCTGGCGCAACTGGGCCGCCGGCAGCACGCGCGCAATGGCGCCCAGGCGCAGGCCGTAGCGGTCGGCCCCGATGGAAAACACCAGCACTTTCATGGCAACACTCAGCTGTTCACGGCGAAGGTGGCGACCGACGACTGCAGGTCGCTGGCGGCATACTGCAGCTGGTACACCGCTTCGCTGGTGGCCTTGAGCGATTCGACCGTCTGCTGGGTGGCGTCGTTAAGCTGCATCATGGTGTCGGAAATCTGCGAGGCGCCAACCGCCTGCGACTGCATACCCTGCAGCACCAGGTCGAACTGCGGCGCCAGTTTCTGCACCTGGTCCATGACCGACGACAGCTGGTTGCTTACCTGGCGCACTTCGCCGACGCTGCGGCGCACTTCTTCCGAAAATTTGTCCATGCCCATCACGCTGGCCGCCACCGCCGACTGCATCTCCTTGAGCATCTGGTCGATGTCCCAGGCCGACACCGACGTCTGGTCGGAGAGGCGGCGGATTTCGGTCGCCACCACCGAGAAGCCGCGGCCGGCGTCGCCCGCTTTTTCGGCTTCGATGGCGGCGTTCAGCGACAGGATGTTGGTCTGGTCGGCAACCTTGGTGATGGTGATCAGCACGCTGTTGATGTTGCTGGCCTTTTCCGACAGCGCGGCCAGCTTGGCGTTGATCGAATCGGTGGCCGACACCATGTGCTGCATGGTCAGGTCCATGCGCTTGAGGTTGTTCTGCGCTTCGGCGGTGGCGCTGGTGGTGTAGTCGGCTACCGCCGTGGCGTCTTCCATGGTGCGCAGCAGCTGGGCGGTGTTGGCGGAGATTTCCTTCGTCGTCGACAGGACCTCGACGCTGGTCTGGGCCTGTTCGATGCCGGTTGCTTCCTGCTGCCTGGCGGAAGCGGCGATTTCAGTGGCCGACGTGGTCACCTGGATGCCGGCCTTTTGCACGTTGTTGAGCAGCCGGCGCAGGTTGTCGAACATCGTTCCAAGGCCGTCGCCAAGACGGCCGATCGCATCAACGCCGCCGACGGCGACGCTGCCGGTCAAATCGCCCGAAGCCGCTTTTGACACCACGTCGAGCAGCGCGTCGACTTTCGCGCGCAGTTCATTGGTGGCGGCCAGCTCCTTGGCCTGGCTGTCCTGGATCGCCTGCGCCATGCGGTTGAATTCGACCGTGACCTTGCCCATCTCGTCGTTCGAGGCGACTTCGGCGCGCGCTGCCTGGTCGCCCCTGGCGATCCGGCCGACGGCGCGGGTCAGGCTGTTGAGCGGACCGAGCAGCGCATTGGTGAGCAGTGCGCCGATGATCGCGGCGAGCAGCAGGCACACCAGGCCACCGCCGCCGAGCAGCAGGAACATTGTCTGCTGCAACTCGGTCGATGCCTTGCTGCGCACCGCCAGCAAGCGCGTCTCTTCTTTGGCGATCTCGTCGATCAGTTTGCGGATGTCGGCCACTGCGCGCGTGCCGTTGAGTACGTCGTTGGCGCTGGCGACCTGCTGGGACACGCCCAGCGACCGGTTCACTTCGCGGCGTTTTTCGATAAGCGGGTTGATCACGTTGCTGATCCAGTGATCGAGCATCGGCCCGAGCCGGCCGAGACGTTCCTGCTGGTGGGGGTTGTCGACGGTGAGCGCGCGCGACCTGGCCAGGTGGGCGCGCGCTTCGGCTTCTTCCTCCTGGATCGGCACGATGATTAATTCATTGCCGGTCAACATGAAACCGCGGGTCGCGGCCTGGATCTGCAGCGTCGAGGTGGAAATATGGTTGGTTTCAAGCAGCACCTCGAGGGTGTGGCGGTCCCATTCGTTTGCGGTCGAAAGCCGGGAGAGATTGTTGTACGCCAGCGCCAGCAAGAGCAGGAAAATGGCGACGATGGCGCCCAGGCCCAGGGTGATTTTGCTCTTGATGCGCAAGTGTTGGAACATGAATTCTCCGGATACGGTATTGACCCGCGTAAATGTATCATTTTGGCGAGCGCGGCGCGACAATGTGCCGGGGCGGGCGTGGTTTTCCAGGGGGAAATAAAAAAGGCCGCCGGAAGGCGGCCTGTCAACTTTCCGGCTTGGCGGCTGAATTTACTGGCCGCGCTTGGCGCGCGCCACGGCGGCGATGCGCATGCGCAGCGCATTGAGCTTGATGAAGCCGCCGGCGTCGGCCTGGTTGTAGGCGCCGCCGTCTTCGTCGAAGCTGGCGATGTTCATGTCGAACAGCGAATCGGTCTTCGAATCGCGCGACACGACAATCACGTTACCTTTGTATAGCTTGATCCGCACCCAGCCGTTGACCGACTGCTGGGTATGGTCGATCAGGGTCTGCAGCGCGACGCGTTCCGGCGCCCACCAGTAGCCGTTGTAGATCATCGACGCATAGCGCGGCATCAGGTCGTCCTTCAAGTGCGCCACTTCACGGTCGAGCGTGATCGATTCGATTGCGCGGTGGCCCTTGAGCATGATGGCGCCGCCCGGGGTTTCGTAGCAGCCGCGCGACTTCATGCCGACGTAGCGGTTCTCGACCAGGTCGAGGCGGCCGATGCCGTGCTTGCCGCCTAAACGATTGAGTTCCGTCAGCACCGCGGCCGGCGACAGGCGAACGCCGTTCAGCGCGACGATGTCGCCTTTTTCGTATTCGATGTCGAGATACTCGGCCTGGTCCGGCGCCGCTTCCGGGCTGACGGTCCAGCGCCACATGGTTTCCTCGGCTTCGGCGCTGGGGTTTTCCAGGTGGCGGCCTTCGAAGCTGATGTGCAGCAGGTTGGCGTCCATCGAATACGGCGCGCCGCCGGCCTTGTGCTTCATGTCGACCGCGATGCCGGCGTCTTCGGCGTACTGCAGCAGTTTTTCGCGCGACAGCAGGTCCCACTCGCGCCATGGCGCGATGATCTTGACGTCCGGTTTCAACGCGTAGGCGCCCAGTTCGAAGCGGACCTGGTCGTTGCCCTTGCCGGTGGCGCCGTGGGAAATCGCGTCGGCGCCGGTGGCGTTGGCGATTTCGATCAGGCGCTTGGCGATCAGGGGGCGGGCGATCGAGGTGCCGAGCAGGTATTCGCCTTCGTATACGGTGTTCGCGCGAAACATCGGGAACACGAAATCGCGCACGAATTCCTCGCGCACGTCGTCGATGTAAATGTTCTCCGGCTTGATGCCGAACTTGATCGCCTTGGCGCGCGCCGGTTCCAGTTCTTCGCCCTGGCCCAGGTCGGCCGTGAAGGTGACGATTTCGCAGCCGTAGTTGTCTTGCAGCCATTTCAGGATGACGGAGGTATCGAGGCCGCCCGAATAGGCGAGGACTACTTTTTTAATGTCGCTCATGGAAATTCCAGTGTGTAGATGATGATTTAATCAGGTGCGTGTCCAGCAGGTTCGATGCGGCCGAGCAGCAGGTATTCGATCAGCGCCTTTTGCACATGCAGGCGGTTTTCGGCCTCGTCCCAGACCACCGATTGCGGACCGTCGATGACGTCGGCCGACACTTCTTCGCCGCGGTGGGCCGGCAGGCAGTGCATGAACAGGGCGTCGGCCGCGGCGCGCGCCATTTTCGACGCGTCGACCATGAAGCCGTCGAAAGCTTGCAGGCGCTCGGCGTTTTCCTTTTCAAAACCCATGCTGGTCCAGACGTCGGTGGTGACCAGGTGGGCGCCTTCGCAAGCATCGGACGGGTTGTCGAAAAAGGTGAAGCGTTCAGTACTCACGAGCGAATGGTCGATGTCGTAACCCTTCGGGGTCGACACGTTCAGGTGAAAGCCGAAGACCTCGGCCGCCTGCAGCCACGAGTACAGCATGTTGTTGGCGTCGCCGATCCACGCCACCGTCTTGCCGGCGATGGCGCCGCGGTGTTCGACGAAGGTGAAGATATCGGCCAGCACCTGGCACGGGTGGTGCTCGTTGGTCAGGCCGTTAATCACCGGCACGCGCGAATTGGCGGCGAACCGCTCGATGATCTCCTGGCCGAAGGTGCGCACCATGATGATGTCGCACATTCGGCTCATCACCTGGCCGGCGTCTTCGACCGGCTCGCCGCGCCCGAGCTGGCTGTCGCGCGTGTTCAGGTAGATCGCCGCGCCGCCGAGCTGGTGCATGCCGGCCTCGAACGACAGCCGGGTGCGGGTCGAGTTTTTCTCGAACACCATCACCAGCGTGCGGTCGATCAGCGGGTGATAGATCTCGTAGCTCTTGAATTTCCGCTTGATGATGGCAGCGCGTTCGATGACGTACTCGAATTCGGCCAAGGTGAAGTCGGAGAACTGCAGGAAGTGCTTGATCGGTTTGGTGGTAGACATACAGGCAACTTTGACGGGGCGGCTGACTCGCAATTATAAAGCCAATGCTTGTTTTCCGGGAAGCTCGGTCCAACCCCTAATACAGCGTCTGCGCCGACTCGTGCAGCAGCTGGCCGTACAGCGTATGGCGGAACCTGGCGATCTTGCCTTCGGCGACAGCCGTCAAAATAGCGCATTGCGGCTCGATCAGGTGGCGGCAGTTGTAAAATTTGCAGCCACCAAGGTAGGGCTTGAACTCGACAAAGGCGCGCTCCAGCATCCCTTCGGACAGGTGGTACAGGCCGAACTCCTGGAAGCCGGGCGAGTCGATGATCGAGCCGCCGCCCACGACATCGTACAGGCGCGTAAAAGTGGTGGTGTGCTTGCCGGTGTCGAGGGCGGCGGAGATTTCGCGCACGGCGATGTCGGCGTCCGGCACCAGCAGGTTGATCAGCGACGACTTGCCCATGCCGGACTGGCCGATGAAGATCGACGACTGGCCTTCCAGCAGCGGCGTCAATGTGGCCACCGCGTGCTGCGGGTCGGCGCGGGCCGACACTTCGTGCAGCGGGTAGCCGAGCGAAGTGTAGGTGAGCAGGCGCTCGCGTGCTTTCGGCAGCAGCTCGCTGACGTCGGTTTTATTGAGGATCAGGTGGGCTTCGATGCCGGCCGCTTCGGCCGCCACCAGTGAACGCGAAATGAGGTCGTCGGCAAATCCCGGTTCGGTGGCGACGACGATAAACAGGCGCGTCAGGTTGGCCGCCAGCAGCTTCGACTTGTACTGGTCGGAGCGGTACAGCAGCGTGTTGCGCTCGACGGTCGATCCGATCACGGCCTGGTCTTCCGACGTCATGGTGAGGTTGACGACGTCGCCTACCGCGATGTTGGTTTTCCTGGCGCGGGTGACGCACTGCAGCTTGCGTCCATCGACGTCAGCCAGGTAGTGACGGCCGTGGGCGGCGATGATGATGCCGGTCAGGCCGCTCATGCGTGGGTCCTTTGTGCATAGATGGCGTCGGCCTTCGCCGCGCAAATGAAATCGTTTTGCGACATTGCGCCGCCGGCCGAGTGGGTGTTGTAATTCACGATGCAGTGCTGGTAGGTGACGGTCAATTCGGGATGGTGGTCCTGCTGGTGGATCATGGCGGCGAGCGCGCCGACGAAATCGATAGTCTGGTGAAAATCGCGAAAGGCGAACGTGCGCTGCAATCGGCCGTCGACGACGCGCCAGCCGGGCGCCTGCGCCAGCAGCGCGGTGAAGGCGGCGGGGTCCAGCGCGCCGGCGCCGTCGATGCAGTGTTGGTCGACGAGTTGAACAAGCAGGGTCATTGGGCCGCCAAGTCCAGGCGCCGGATCCGCACGGTGGCGCTCGGGTGGGAATCATAAAAAGCCGAGTGGATCGGATCGGGCGTCAGGGTCGAGGCATTGTCCTGGTACATTTTGACCAGCGCCGACACCAGGTCGCGCGCGTCGGTGTGGGTGGCGGCAAAGGCGTCGGCTTCGAATTCGTGCTTGCGCGAGCTGATCGAATTTAACGGCGAGAGCACAAAGGTAAAGACCGGCAGCACCAGCATGAACAGGATCAGCGCCATGGCGTCGCTGGCGAACAGCGGGTCGACGCCCAGACCAGCGTAGAACCAGGTACCCGTCTTGAGGTAGCCGAGCAGGGCGAGAAAGCCGAGCGAAACGGCGAACATGACGGCGATGCGCTTGACGATGTGCTTGAGCTTGAAGTGGCCCAGTTCGTGCGCCAGCACCGCTTCGATTTCCTGCGGCGCCAGGCGCGTGAGCAGGGTGTCGAAAAAGACGATGCGCTTGTTGGCGCCAAAGCCCGAAAAGTAGGCATTGCCATGGGCGCTGCGCTTTGAACCGTCCATCACGAACAGGCCCTTGGAGGCGAAGCCGACGCGCTGCATCAAGCCTTCGATGCGCGTCTTTAAACTGTCGTCGGCGAGCGGGGTGAATTTGTTGAACAGCGGCGCGATCACGGTCGGGAAGATCACCATCATCAGGAGTTGGAAACCGCTCCAGACCAGCCAGGCGTAAAGCCACCACCAGAAGCCGGTTTTTTCCATCAGCACCAGCACGACCCAGATCAACGGCAGGCCGACGACGGCGCCGACACCGACGCCCTTGACCATGTCGGCCAGCCACAGCCTGAGTGTCATCTTGTTGAAGCCGAAGCGTTCCTCCAGCACGAACTGGCGGTAGTAGTCGAACGGCAGGTCGAGCAGGCCGGAAATGGCGCCGAAGGCGACGATCAGGGCGATCTGGTAGGTGAGTCCTGCACCGACCAGCGGCAGCAATGCAATCGCCAGCCATTGCAGGCCGCCCATCAGGGTAAAGCCGATCAGCACGGCGCTGGAAAACAGCAGGCCGAACAAGCCCAGCTTGGTCTTGGCGATGGTGTAGTCGGCCGCTTTCTGGTGGGCGGCGAGCGCAATGCTCGCGGCGAACTCGGCAGGCACGGCGCCGCGGTTGGCGCCGACGTGACGGATGTGGCGGTTCGCCAGCCAAAAACGCAGTATCAGCGTGAAAACGAAGAAAGCGACAAACAAAACCGAAAACGCGAGTGAATACATTCTATGCCTGTGAGAAAATGCAGGATTGATTAGGCCAAGAGAGAATTATGTCACAAGCCACTGAAACCGCCGCACCCGCCGTTGCCCATCGGCCCAATGAAATGAACCTGGTGTGGGTCGACCTCGAGATGACGGGCCTGGAGCCCGATACCGACCGCATCATCGAAGTGGCGGTCGTCGTCACCGACATGCACCTCAATACCATCGCCGAAGGCCCGGTGTTTGCCATCCATCAATCCGACGAGACGCTCGACAAGATGGATGCCTGGAACAAGGGCACCCACGGCCGCAGCGGCCTGATCGACCGGGTGCGCGCATCGACGGTGAGCGAAGAGCAGGCCGAAGCGGCGCTGATCGCTTTCCTGAAACAGTTCGTCCCGGCCGGCAAGTCGCCAATGTGCGGCAATACCATCTGCCAGGACCGCCGTTTCATGGCGCGCACAATGCCCAAGCTCGAGTCGTTTTTCCACTACCGCAATCTCGACGTGTCGACCTTGAAAGAACTGTGCCGCCGCTGGAAGCCCGAGCTGGTATCCGGTTTTAAAAAGCACCAGAAGCACACGGCGCTGGCCGACATCATCGAATCGGTCGAAGAATTGAAGTACTACCGCGAGCATTTCATCAAGATGTGATCGCGTCATCTGCCATCGTAGCGATTTACGAAGGTCAACCGTTTGCCGGTTCCCTGGAAATCACTCAGTTCGATGGCAGCGACATCAAGGCCGGCTTGGCGTAATTAACAGCGACTCGCGCCAGGCCGGTCCTTTGACTCGCTGACGACGCGCTGTTTCGCCCGATCCGGCCTGCCGCGCGATACTGACCGCAAGTGATGTCTTGAGTGGACGGTGTTTGGCCAGTGTGTTGTGGCGAACAACCGAATTTTTGTTTCGCGGGTTATCCTGTGTTTTTACCGAGGAGCAAATCATGACCAAGCACACCCCCGACGCCCGCGAACAGCAACAGCACCGGGAAGCCCGGAAAGACCAGGAAGAGGTCGGCCGCAACCGGCAAAACGCCGAGGAGGAGGAAGTCGCCGGTCGCCACGACAACGATGGCGTAAAGGATCACCAGGGCGCCGACAAGGGGCCGCGCGGCCAATAGTGCTGTCGGCAGGGTTGTCAACAAGCACTGCGTGAAAACAAAAAAAGCCGGCGGGGCGACCCAGTCGGCTTTTTTGCTGGGCAAAGGAGTATCGGGATGCGCTATGCGCAGGCAGGCCTGGCAAAAACGTGCTTTCCTAAAAAGCGATGGCGGACGTACAGCAGTACGCCTGATCACCCGACCTTTGAAAGGAAGCTTCATCATGGCGACAACAGACCTGTCCAATTACAACCTCGGCGAACTCAAGGGACTGCACTTTGAACTCGACAAAGAGATCAAAATCCGCCAACGACAGGACGTAAAAAAGGCCCGCGAACAAATTCTGGCGATCGCCCGGAATTCAGGGGTGTCGGTAGAGGATTTGCTCGGGAAAACCGGCGCAAAGCGAAAGCCTGAGAGCGGCGCAAAAGTGCAGCCGCGGTTCCACAACCGGGCTGACAACGCGCAGACCTGGACTGGCCGCGGTCGCCAGCCCAAGTAGATGGCCGAGGGCTTAGCCAACGGCAAGACGCTGGAAGAGTTCAGGAGCTGACGCCTACGCGCAGCGTTGCTGCCGTCAGCGCATCTGGGTGTAATTTACCGGAATGAATTCGTAGCCCTTGCTGTCCTTTCGGATGTGGCCGATGCCGGGGAACTGGAGGTGGACGGCGCCGACCAGGTAACGCCCGCGGGCAGCGGCATCGAACGCCTGCTTGCGCTCGGCGGCGGCGCTTTTCTGGTTGCTGTCGAAACTCATGGTCGCTTCGGGGTGGTCGAATTGGACGGCGCTGACGTGTACCAGGTCGCCGATCAGCACCAGTTTTTGCCCGCGGCTTTCGACGATATAGGTGGCGTGGCCGGGCGTGTGGCCCTTGCCGGAGAGGCTGCTGATACCTGGCACCAATTCGACATTGCCTTCGAAGGCCTTGAACTTGCCGGCGCTGACGTAGGGATTAAGCGACAGCATCGCGCCCTTGAAGGCGTCGGCCATGGCCGGGGTCTTGTCCATGTTGGCCTGGCTGAGCCAGTAATCGGACTCCTGTTTTTGTGCCCGCACGACGGCGTTCGGAAACACCGGCTTGCCGTTGGCGGCCAGGCCACCGACGTGGTCGGCGTGCATGTGCGTGAGGTAAATTTCATCGATCTGCTCGGGCTGGTAGCCGGCCGCCTTCAGGTTGGCGACAAACTTGCCCAAGGTCGGGCCGAACAGGCCGGCGGCGCCGGCGTCGACCAGCACCAGCTTGCTGCCGGTGTTGATCACGAAGGCGTTGACTGACGTTTCGAGCGGGGCTTTGAGGAAGGACCTGGTCAGCGCGGCGTTGAGCACGGCCGGTTTGATACCCTGGAGCAGCTTGTCGACCGGTAGATCGACGGTGCCGTCGTTGACGGCGGTGACTTCGAAGTCGCCCAGCATCATGCGGAAATAGCCGGTCGCCGGGGTTTTGGCCATCGGCGCGGCGCCGAACGCAGGCGCGGCCAGCAGGGCGCAAGCGCAGGCGGCGAGGACAGCTTTCTTCAAGTTCACGGTCATTTTTTTCCTTTGAAGTCACAGCGGTCGGTCGAACACATGCGCGCCGCACCCACGGGCGCGGCGAACGTGTTGTGCATCGTACATCATTCGCCCAAAGCTTGCCCGTTCGGCGCGTGGCAGCAAATGCACAATTTGTTGCCGTCCGGGTCGCGGAAATAAGCGCCGTAATAATCCGGATGGTAGTGTGGGCGTGGTCCGGGCGGTCCTTCGCAAGCGCCGCCATGGGCCAGCGCGAGCGCGTGGGCCTGGTCGACGAGCGCGCGGCTGGGCGCCAGCAAGGCCGTCATCTGGCCGTTGCCGGCCTGGGCCGGATGGCCGTCGAAAGGTTGTGCGATGATGAACAAGGGGCGTGCCGCGTCGGCGCCAACCCAGCCGGCCCAGCCTTTGCCGCTGTCGCTGAACTTCGGCCGCAGGCCAATCGATGACGTCAAAGGTGCGTAGAAACGGAAGGCACGCTCGAAGTCGGTAATGCCGATAAAAATATGGGAAAGCATAAGGTACAGGTCCGCGCCGGCTGCATGGAATGTGAAGGAAGAAAGACGTCATTCGTCAATGTCCCCGGTTAGTATTTCAGGAAGTGATAACGAGTGTGCCATATTTGGGCGCGGCTGCCAGTTTTTCGCCCTTTTCCGGTGCATTTTTGGGCGAATATGTTTTAATTGTGGCTTTATCGAGTGTTATGTTAATCAAATAAAGGGTGTGCAAGCATGGCCGTGTCGCACTTGGAATGGCTTGACAAATTTTTACCGAAGCCAAATACCGCCAGCCGGCGCGAGCAACTGCGCGCCGGCGTCGGCGCCATCGTCGGCCTGATGCTGACTGCTTTCCTCAGTTATTTTTTCTTGAACGGCATGAGCGGCATGGCTTTCCTGGTGGCGCCGATGGGCGCCTCGTCGGTGCTGCTGTTCGGTGTGCCGGCGAGCCCGCTGGCCCAGCCGTGGTCGGTGTTTGGCGGTAACGTGGTGTCGGCAATCGTCGGCGTCACCTGCGCCAGGCTGATCGACAACCCGATGCTGGCCGCGCCGCTGGCCGGCGGCTTCGCCATCGTCGGCATGTTCCTGATGCGCTGCCTGCATCCGCCCGGCGGCGCGGTGGCGCTCACCGCGGTGCTGGCCGGTCCCGCGGTGCACGCGGCCGGCTACGAATTCGCCTTCGTCCAGGTCGGCCTGAACACGGCGCTGATGGTGATCGCCGCGCTGGTCTACAACAACCTGACGGGCCGGCGCTATCCGCACACCCAGCAGTCGGGCATGCAGCCGATACACGACACGCACGACCCGGTGCCGACCGAGCGCGTCGGCTTTACCCGAAGCGACCTCGACGCCGTGCTGAGAGAATACGGCCAGGTGCTCGACGTCAGCCGCGATGACCTGGAAAACATCATCGTGGCGACCGAAATGAAAGCGCATGAACGGCGCTTCGGCATCATCACCTGCGGCGACATCATGTCGAAGGACGTCATCACCGTCGATTTTTCGACCGAGCTGAAACAGGCGTGGCATTTGCTGCGCCATCACGACCTGCACGCCTTGCCGGTGCTAAACAAGGCACGCCGTGTGATCGGCATCGTTACCCAGAGCGACTTCCTCAAGCACAGCGACCTCGACGAATACATCTCGTTCGCCGAGCGCTTGCGCCGCTTCCTGATGAGCAGTCCTGATACCCACTCGGAAAAGCCGGAAGTGGTCGGCCAGATCATGGTGCCGAACGTGCTCGCCGCCAGGGAGCGCACGCCGATCGTCGAGCTGGTGCCGATGATGTCGAACGCCGGCCTGCACTATATCCCGATCGTCGACGACGACAACCGCTTCGTCGGCATGGTCAGCCAGTCCGACCTGCTGGCCTCGTTGTATGAAGGCCGGCTGGCCCAGCTTGCCGCGCTGACGCCGGCGTGAAGCAGGTGATCAATCAGCCCCAAGTTCGATTCTCGGAACACGCAGTTTCGCCTACTTTTTCAAGATCGACCCGAGCACGCCGCGAATGATGGCGCTGCCGACCTGGGAGCCGATGCTGCGCGCGGCCGACTTCATCATCGACTGCACGGCCGAATCGCGCCGGCCGCTGCCGCCGAACAGGCCACCGAGCATTCCGCCCGATCCGCCCGCGCCCGCGCTCCCGGCAGGCGAGGCCGCCGGCACAGGCGTGCGGGCCGCGCTGGAAATTCTCGCGCTGATGATTTCATGCGCCGATTCGCGCTCGACCGTGTCTTCGTAAACCCCGGCCACCAGCGAGGCGGCGATGATCGCTTGCCGTTCGGCGGCGTCCAGCGGGCCGATGCGCGACGCCGGCGGCAGGATGAAGCAGCGTTCGACGATGTTGGGACGGCCTTTTTCGTCCAGAAAAGAAACCAGCGCTTCGCCCAGGCCAAGCTCGGTGATCACCTGGGCGGTATCGAGGTCCGGGTTGGGGCGGAAGGTGTCGGCCGCCGCCTTGACCGCCTTCTGGTCGCGCGGCGTGTAGGCGCGCAGCGCGTGCTGGACCCGGTTGCCGAGCTGGCCGAGTACGGTGTCGGGAATGTCGAGCGGGTTCTGGGTGACGAAGAACACGCCGACGCCCTTGGAGCGGATCAGCCGCACCACCTGTTCGATCTTTTCCAGCAGCGCCTTTGGCGCGTCGTTGAACAGCAGGTGCGCCTCGTCAAAAAAGTACACCAGCTTGGGCTGCTCTATATCGCCCACTTCCGGCAGGTGCTCGAACAATTCGGACAGCATCCACAGCAGGAACACCGCATACAGGCGCGGCGAATTCATCAGCTTGTCGGCGGCCAGGATGTTGACCACGCCGCGCCCTTGCGCATCGGTCTGCAGCAAGTCGTCGATATTGAGCATCGGCTCGCCGAAGAAAAGGTCGCCGCCTTGCTCCTCGATGCCGATCAGGCCGCGCTGGATGGCACCGATGCTGGCCGCCGAGATGTTGCCGTAGCTGGTGCGGTAGTCGGCGGCGTTGTCGCCGACCTCGCGCAGCATCGCGCGCAGGTCCTTGGTGTCGAGCAGCAGCCAGCCATTGTCGTCGGCGATCCGGAACACCAGTTGCAGCACCCCTTCCTGGGTATCGTTCAGGTTCAGCATGCGCGCCAGCAGCAACGGTCCAAGGTCGGAAATCGTCGCCCGCACCGGGTGACCCTGTTCGCCGAACACGTCCCAGAAAGTGACTGGGCAGGCGGCCCATGCGGGGGCCTCTACGCCGAGCATCTTGAGGCGTTCATCGATCCGGGGAGAGGGGGCGCCGGCGTGCGCCAGGCCGGACAAATCGCCCTTGACGTCGGCCATGAAAACCGGCACGCCGATGTTCGACAGCGCCTGGGCGATCACTTGCAAGGTGACGGTCTTGCCGGTACCGGTGGCGCCGGTGATGCAGCCGTGGCGGTTGGCCAGGTTCGACAGCAGGCCGAGCACATGTGCGGCGTGCGGCTGCGGCGTGACGCTGGTGACGCTGATGGCGACGGGCATTAGCTTGGACATGGTTGCGGCTCCTGGACGAGGGTGCGGCGAACGAGGGTGATGCGGCTGACCGAATGTAACTCAACTTGCGTGAAACTTCAAAGCGAAGCTGAAAGTGAAGCTGCAACGCGAAGCGCCAAACGCGCGCCGGCCGCTCGAAAGCGGCCGGCCGGTCTTGCCAAGCAGACTAAAAGGGCTATCCCGGCATTACTCCGCCTGGTCGGCGCCGCAGCACTTCTTGAATTTTTTACCGCTGCCGCAAGGGCAATCGTCGTTGCGCCCGACCTTCGGCTCGTCGCGCTTGACGGTTTGCACCGCCGATTTGCGCAGCGGCAGCCAGAACTTGTAGATTGCCGGCAGGTTCGCCTCGATCTCGAGCGCCAGCTTGTGGCCCTTGACCGGATCGTCCACTTCCTTCAGTTCTTCTTCCTCGATTTCGTCGGCGCCGAGCAGGTAGATCGGGCGCATCAGCGGCGCCAGATTCGATTCCCACACCGGATTCCACGACCCCGGACGCAGCTCCATGCCTTCCCAGAAGCCCCAGCACCACGCTTCGGCGTCGATCAGCGTCTCTTCGCCATGCTCGTGCTCGCAGAACAGCGGCTCGAATTCCTTCGGCGCCACTTCGAACGTGACGGCCACTTCGTTCATGAAGCGCATGATCAGTTCAAAAACGCGTTCGCTTTCCTTCGGGTTCTTCCACTTCGGCTCGCTGCCGGCATCCTCGCCCCATACTTTCGGCAGCCACTCGGTCGGCATGATGGTTTCCGGACCGATCGCGATCGCGGTCAGGAAACCGTGCAGGGTATCCATCGTCATGGCGTCGTCGGAACTGCGGTCGGACAGCAGGAACTGGTCGAGTTCGTTGAATTCTTTTTCCGACAGGGGCTGGTCGTATTGCATGGCTTGCTCTTTTCTCGTAGTGAAGCCGATAGTTTAACGCCTGCGCGCCCGACCACCGGGTTCGCCGCAAAATTTAAATGGGGTCAGACCCGTTTTTTGTTAAAATTTAAATGGGGTCAGACCCGTTTTTTGTCGGGCCGGCGCGTGATACGGCGACGAATATTTTCCCCACCGCGCTTGATCCGTTCGCGCTGCAGCCGGTGCTGGCCCTCGATCCAGCTACTCGATTTAAAAGGGGTCTGACCCGTTTTTTGTTGGGCCGACTTACAATAGGGCGATGAATATTCTTCCCCCTGGCTCGGACGAGCCCGCCCAGCATCCTTTTTCCGCTCTCGATCCCGGCTGCGTGCTCGATGCCCTCGATTCGGTCGGCCTGCATGGCGACGGCCGCCTGCTGGCGCTCAACAGCTATGAGAACCGGGTCTACCAGGTCGGTCGCGAGGAGGGCGCGCCGGTGGTCGTCAAGTTCTACCGGCCGGATCGCTGGAGCGACGCCGCCATCCTCGAGGATCACGCTTTTGTGGCCGAACTGGTCGAGCGCGAGATCCCGGTGGTGGCCGCATTGACGCTCGGCGGACGCACGCTCAACGCATTCGCCGGCTTCAAGTTCGCCGTCTTCCCCAGCCGCGGCGGGCGCGCGCCCGAACTGGGCGACCCGAAAACGCTCGAGTGGATCGGCCGCTTCATCGGTCGCATTCACGCGGTCGGCGCGCTGGCCGCTTTCGAACACCGGCCGGCGTTGACGATTGCCTCGTTCGGCCGCGAACCGCGGGCGTATTTGCTGGCGAATGGTTTTATTCCAGGCGAGCTGCTGGCGGCGTGGACCAGCGTGATCGACCAGGCGCTTGACGGGGTGGCGCGCTGCTTCGAGCGGGCCGGGCGCCAGCCAGTGCTGCGGCTGCACGGCGATTGCCACGCCGGCAACGTGCTGTGGACCGGCGACGGTCCCCATTTTGTCGATTTCGACGACAGCCGCATGGGGCCGGCGGTGCAGGACCTGTGGATGCTGATGTCGGGCGAGCGGCCCGAAATGGTGCGGCAGATGGCCGATATCCTGGCCGGCTACGAGGATTTCGCCGATTTCGACCCGCGCCAGCTTTACCTGGTCGAGGCGCTGCGCACCTTGCGCCTGATTCACTATTCGGCCTGGCTGGCGATGCGCTGGGATGATCCGGCCTTTCCCGCCGCGTTTCCCTGGTTTAATACTCAACGTTACTGGCAAGACAGGATTCTCGAATTGCGCGAGCAAATCGCGTTGATGGACGAGCCGCCGCTGTGGCCGGCGTAGTGAGGTAAATCAGGTAGGCAAGCCGCCCGTAAAGCGAGCCAAAGCGGTGAAATGAAACGGTTTTCCGCGTCTGTTCGAACCTCGGCCGGCGCCGTGGTTGCTTGATAATCGCAGGTAGGCTTTCCGACTCGGAAAAGCGACCTCAGCGAGAACGACCATGCAAACAGCGCAGGCTCCCCACGACGACGCCACCCTCTACATTGAACTGCCGGCAGCAGCAGGCAAGGTCCAGGTGTCGGCGCCGGCCAGCCAGGGCCGCGCCAAGGCGGAAATGCGCGCCATCCACGAAGCCATCGCGCGCGTCGAAGCCGAAGCGAAAGCGTCGTGCGCCGCCGAAAGCCGCGCCCATGCCGAAGCGCGCGCGCGCAGCCTGGCCGAGGAACGCGCCGCGATGGATACCGCCGCCGCCGCCGCCGCGCTGCAAAACGCCCAAGCCTCGGAAGACGCCATCGAAGCGAACCGCGACCGCCTCGAAACGCTGCGCGCCGCGGCCCAGGCCAGCATGGAGCGCCTGGCGGCGGTGCGCCAGGAGACCGCCGAGCTGCGCGCCCGGGTCGAAGCCGACACCCGCACCAAGCTGGCCGCCGAATCGCGCGCCAGATCGGAAGAAGAGGCACGCCGCCGCGCCGCCGAGCAGATCGTCGCCGAAGCCGAAATGGCCGAACGCGCCGCGCGCGCCGTCGAAGACCTCGAAGTGCATACCGAGCAGGCGCGCCTGCAGGCGGTCGAACGCGTCGCCGCCGTGCACGCGGCGAAAGAAGAAGTGCTGCACAGCGCCAGCGCCGACGCCCGGGTCGCGACGCTGGCGCGCGAACGCGAGCGCCAAGCCAGGGGGGCGCGCCAGACCGCCGAGCTGCTGGCCGAAGCCGAAGCCGAAGCGCTCGAACTGACGGTACAGCGCGAAAAAGCCGATCAGCTAGCGCTGGCGTCGGCGTTTGCCCGCGCGGTGGCCGAAGCGCGCGCGCTGGAGGAAGCGCGCGCGCTGGCCCACATCGAACAGGAGCGCGAAGCGATCGCCATCGCCCAGGCCGAGTCGGACCGAGTCGCGGCCAAGTCGATCCACCTGAGCCTGCAAACGGAAAAAGAATTGCGCGACGCCGCCATCCACCGCGAGCGCATCGAACAGATGGCCGCCGCCAGCGCCGAAGCGCGGCGCGCCGCCGAAGGACGCATCATGGCCGCCACCGAGGCGCGCATCGAAGTCGACCGCAAGCTGCGCGAAGTGGCGCTGGCGCGCGCGCTGGCCGAAGAACAGGCGGCCCTGAAAGGGCAGGCCAAAATCGAAGCCGAGGCGAGCGCCACGGAACAAGCGCACCAGCGCGCCAGCGCCGACCAGGCCGCCGCCGCCGCCGCCGTTCTCGAAGCGCAAGAACAGCAGCGCGCCCGTGCGCTGGCCGACGAGCGCGCGGCGCTGGCGTTGGCGGCGACCAAGCTGGCCGCCCTCGAAAACGCCGCCGTCCAGGCCGAGCTGGACGCGCAGGCCGAGCAGGTCCGCTTGCAGCGCGACGGCTGTGAACTGGCCGAGGCCAAGGCCTGCGAAGCACAGCGCGCGGCCGGACGCGTGGCAGAACAACTGGCACAACTGGCGCAGGCCGAACAGGCCCGCGCGGCGGCCGAACAGCAGGCCCTGGCAGCGCTGCAGGACAAGCTGGCGGCCGAACTGGCACTGTCCGCCGCCTGCACCGCGCGCACTAAAACCCAGCACGAGCAGGCCGCGCTGCTGCATCGCCAAGCTGATGCCGAGCATCGCGCCGAACAGTCGCAGCTGGCCGAATTCGATGCCACCCGCGTCCTCGCCGAGCAGGCTGAACTGCAAGCCGCCGAACGGGCGGCCAGCGCCGCCGCTGTTGCCGCGCAATTGCGGGCGGCGGCCGAACTGGTCGACGTGCAAGCCGTGCGCGCCCGCCTTGAACAGCAGAAGCTGGCGCTGGCAGGCGAGGCGCTGGCCCTGGAGCGCGCCGCCGCCGGTGCCGAAACGGCCGCGTTGGCACTGGCCGCCCAATTGGTCGAAGCGCAACGCGAATCTGCCGCAGCAG
>Ga0326735_1000025_pt1 | contig 27001 bp, 20 predicted proteins | sample 37_GP2_1092_FD_207945 | JGI IMG/M metagenome (GOLD analysis project Ga0326735, IMG submission 207945) | Glacier ice microbial communities from Ngari, Tibet, China - 37_GP2_109.2 | ecosystem: Environmental > Aquatic > Freshwater > Ice > Glacier | place: China: Ngari, Tibet | collected 2018-07-31
ATCGCCGTGGATTTCGAAATGGCCGAATTGCTCGATCGCGCGGATGCCCTCGTCCTTGACGTTGCCCGCCACCACGCCCGAAAACGCGCGTCGCAGGTTGGCCGCCAGCAGGTGGGTTGCCTGGTTCTTGTGCAGGGACAGGCTGCGCATGGCTTCATGCGACGGCTTGAACGGGCGCTGGAATTCCTCGTCGATCTTGAGCAGCCAATTGAAATAATACGCGTCGCCGCGCGACTTGCGAAATTCGCGCACTTGCTTGATCGCCACCTGCATCTCGCGCGCCACCATTTCGGGGTCGTCGACGATGATGCTGTAACGCTGCTGCGCCGCTTCGCCAAGCGTAGCGCCGATAAACTCGTTAATCTGTTTAAAGTAATCGCGCGATGATTCGGGGCCGGTAAAAATGAGCGGGTACGGCATCCCGGCGTTATCGGGATGGAGCAGGATGCCGAGGATGTACAGGATTTCCTCGGCGGTGCCGGCGCCGCCCGGGAACACGATAATGCCGTGGCCGATGCGCACGAAGGCCTCGAGCCGCTTCTCGATGTCGGGCATGATCACCAGGTCGTTGACGATCGGGTTGGGCGACTCGGCGGCGATGATGCCGGGTTCGGAAATGCCGAGATAGCGCCCGCCCGTCAGGCGCTGCTTGGCGTGGCCGATGGTGGCGCCTTTCATCGGCCCCTTCATCGCCCCCGGACCGCAGCCGGTGCAGATGTCCAGATCGCGCAGCCCCATCTGGTAGCCGACTTCCTTCGAATAGTTGTACTCGACCCGGTTGATCGAATGGCCGCCCCAGCACACCACCAAGTTGGGATTGCGCTGCGGGCGCAGCACGTTGGCGTTGCGCAGGATGTGGAATACCGAATCGGTGATGCCTTCCGAACTCGACATATCGAACTTCGGGTTGTCGGTGACCTCGTTGCTGACGAAGACGATATCGCGCAGCACCGCGAACAAATGCTCGTGGATCCCCTTGATCATCTTGCCGTCGACAAAAGCGATCGCCGGCGCGCCGCGGATGTCGAGCTTGATGCCGCGTTCGCGCTGGATAATGTTGATGTCAAACGATGTATAGCGTTCCAGCAGTTCCTTGCCGTCGTCGATCGCGCTGCCGCAGTTCAGCACCGCCAGCGCGCAGTTGCGAAAGACTTGATACAGACCTCCCTTGCCGGAGTCGAGCAGTTTGGCTACTTCCGCTTTTGACAGCACTTCGAGCCGGCCTTCGGGCGAAATCAGGGTGTCGACAATGTCGTGGTCCATGTGCAAATTCCTTTGTTGATTCGGTGGAGCGTACGAGCCTGCAATGCCAATATACGACAACTGGGCACCCTTTGGGTTGCGGATTTCCGCCTGCGGGCGCGCCGCGGCAAACGGCTAAATAACACATCCGGCAAAAATTCGCTGGCGGCGGCCGATTTCCATTAAAATGCAGCCCATTGGAATCGACGGTCCGGCCTGCTTGCAAAACCTGCGGCGCTTCGGGCCATCGGTTCTCCATATGATTAATCCAATTATAATTATTACGGGAGATCCCGCATGAGCGGTGCAGCTACACCTGGCCAGCCAGTCGCAATACCGGAGTTCAAGCAGATTTTAGGTCACCCTAGTCCGCTGTGGATGTTGTTCATGACCGAATTCTGGGAACGCTTCGCGTTTTACGGCATACGTTGGGCACTGGTGCTCTACATCGTCACCCAGTTTCACGCCGGCGCAGCCGCCGGCCAGGCCGATGCCAACCTGACGTACGGTTCCTACCTCGCGCTGGTGTATGCCGGCGCCGTGTTCGGCGGTTACGTCGCCGACAAAATCATCGGCTACCAGCGTTCGATCCTGATCGGCGCCGCCTTCATGGCCGTGGGCCTGTTCGCCATCTCCATTCCCGATCCGGACATCTTTAAAGTCGGCCTGGCCACCATCATCGTCGGTAACGGCATGTTCAAGCCGAACATCTCGACCATGGTCGGCAAACTGTACGCGGTAAGCGACACGCGGCGCGATTCCGGCTTCACCATTTTCTACATGGGCATCAACGCCGGCGCTTTCTTCGCGCCGATCCTGACCCAGCTGCTGGCCCAGAAGTTCGCCAACCTCAACGACACCCCGGCCTACAAGGTCGTGTTCATCGCTTCCGGCATCGGCATGCTGATCAGCCTCGTATGGTTCGCCATCGGCCGCCACACGCTCAAGGGCATCGGCGCGCCTGACGCAAAAGCCATTAACCCGATGCGCATGGTATATGTCACGATCGGCGCCATCGCCGTGATTCCGGTCATGTACTTCCTGCTCAAGGCGGGCGCCGCCAACCTGCAGATAGTGCTGTCGATCCTGTTTCTCGGGCTGGTCGTGATGCTGATGTTCGAAGGCATCCGCGACGGCAAGGCTGCGCGCGACAAGACCATCGCCCTCCTGATCATCTTCGCCTTCAACATCCTGTTCTGGATGTTCTTTGAACAGGCCGGCAGCTCGTTTACATTCCTGGCCGCGAACATCGTCGACCGCACCAACGTGTTTGGCATGTCCACGTTCCCGACCGCGTGGTTCCAGAGCGTCAACTCGGTCGCCATCATCGTCTGCGCCCCGCTGATTGCCTGGGTGTGGATCGCAATGGGCCGCCGCAATGCGAACCCGTCGATCCCGCGCAAATTCGGCATCGGCATCCTCTTCAACGCCGTCGCCTTCGGCCTGTTGATGTATGCGCTGACGTTCCTGGTCGATCCGACCATCAACAAGGTGCCGTTCTGGACCCTGTTCGCCGTCTACTGGATCCAGTCGATCGGTGAATTGTGCCTGTCGCCGATCGGCCTGTCGATGACCACCAAGCTGGCGCCAGTGCGCCTGGTTGGCCTGGGCATGGGCGGCTGGTTCCTCTCGACCGGCATCGGCAACAACCTGTCGGGCATCTTCGCCAGCCACGTGTCGGGCCAGTCGGGCATGTCGGTGGCGTCGGCGCTGTCGGGCTATACCTTCGGCTTCTGGTCGCTGACGGCCGGCGGCGTGTTGCTGTTCCTGCTGGCGCCGCAAATCCAGAAACTGATGCACGGCGTAAAATAAGCGCCGCACATCGTGCCACGACGGCGGCCTGCGGGCCGCCGTTTTCATTGCGGGAGCACTTTCAACAGGTATTGCGCGAAGCCGCAAATGGTATCGCCCCCCGCCCTTTCACAATCGCCCGGCGACGCCGCGGCGGCGGCAGCGTAAGCTTGCGGCGAACCCAACCGGGCTTATAATTTGCCGGATTCGGCCGTCATTATTGGCACGGCCTTACCTGGAGAGACTCTTTTGACATCATCGACCAAGCTGCCTGCGCGCCGGGCCAAATCTGCGCTGCGTTCGGGTGGCTTCTTCATTCTCGCCGCCCTTGCCGCCTTGGCCCTGCTGGTCGTCGTCGGCGCCGTCGTCTACGCGCTGACCGTGATCGTGCCGAACGTGCCGCCGATCGGCGCGGTGCTTGACTACCAGCCGAAGATCCCGCTGCGTATTTACACTGCCGACCATGTTCTGATCGGCGAATTCGGCGAGGAGCACCGCGACTTCGTGCCGATCGAGAAAGTGCCGCCCCTGATGAAGAAGGCGGTGCTGGCCATCGAGGACAAGCGCTTTTACGATCACGGCGGCATCGACTGGATCCGCGCGATGGGCGCTGCCAGGGCGAACCTGCGCGGCGGCTTTCGCCAGGGCGGCTCGACCATCACGATGCAGGTGGCGCGCAATTTCTTCCTGTCGCGCGACAAACTGATCGGTCGCAAACTCAATGAGGTAGCGCTGGCCTACAAGATCGAGGGCGCGCTGTCGAAAGACCAGATCCTCGAGCTGTACATGAACCAGATCTACCTTGGCCAGCGCGCCTACGGTTTCAGCAGCGCGGCCAAAATTTACTTTGGCAAGCCGCTCGAAGATTTGTCGGTGGCCGAGATGGCGATGCTGGCCGGCCTGCCGCAAAACCCGGCGCGCCACAATCCGGTGGCTAATCCGAAACGCGCGCGCGAGCGCCAGCACGTGGTCCTCAAAAGCATGCGCGAACTGGCTTACATCAGCGAGGCCGACTACCAAAAGGCGCTGGCCGAGCCGCTGCGAGTCAATCCAAAGGGGCAGGAATACGACACCCACGCCGAATACGTCGCGGAACTGGCGCGCCAGGTGGTCTACGCCCGGTTCAAGGAAGAGGCGTACACCAGGGGCATCGTGGTCACCACCACCATCAGGAAAGCCGACCAGGACGCCGCCTACCAGTCGCTGCGCCGCAACGTGCTGGCCTACGACCAGCGCCACGGCTATCGCGGCCCGGAAGCGCGAATGGCGCTGCCGGCCGACCCGATCGAACGCGCCGACGCCATCGACGAGGCGCTGCAGAAGCGCAGCTCCAGCGACGGCCTGCTGCCGGCGGTGGTGCTCGAGGCGTCGGCAAAGATGGTGCGGGTCGAGACGGTCGACGGCGAGACCATCGACGTTACGGGCGCCGGTCTGAAGTTCGCCGGCGCCGCCCTGGCGCCGAAGGCGAAGGAGTCGCTGCGGCTGACGCCGGGCGCGATCGTGCGCGTCAGCAGCGATGGCAAGCTCAATGGCAAACCAACCTGGAGCATCGTGCAACTGCCGCAGGTGTCGGCCGCGTTCGTGTCGATCGACGCCGGCACCGGCGCCTACCACGCGCTGGTCGGCGGCTTCGATTTCAATTTGCAAAAATTTAATCACGTGACCCAGGCGTGGCGCCAGCCGGGATCCGCGCTCAAGCCTTTCCTGTTTTCGTCGTCGCTCGAAAAAGGCTTTTCACCAAGCACCCTGATCCTCGATGCGGCGCTCGACATGCCCGGCGAAGACGCCGGCAAGACCTGGTCGCCGCAAAACGACGACGGCATCTATGATGGTCCCATCACCATGCGCCGCGCGTTGGCCCAGTCAAAAAACGTGGCATCGGTGCGCCTGCTGCGCGCGGTCGGCGTACCGTACCTGAACGACTATCTCGGCAAGTTCGGCTTCGACACGGCACGCCATCCGAACAACCTGACGATGGCGCTCGGCACCGGGGCCGTCACGCCGCTGCAGATGGCCGGCGCGTATGCGGTGTTCGCCAACGGCGGCTTCGCGGTGCAGCCCTACCTGATCAGCAAAATCGAAGACGCGCGCGGTGTCCTCATCTTTGAACCGCATGCGCCGGCCGCCGGCCTGGAAACGAACCGCGTGCTGGATGCTCGCAACGCCTTCGTCACCGACAGCATGCTGCGCGACGTCACGCGCTACGGCACCGGCGCCGACGCCACCAAAAAGCTGTCCAGGGCCGACATCGCCGGCAAGACCGGCACCACCAGCGACGCCGTAGACGGCTGGTTCGCCGGCTACGGCGCCAATGTGGTGGCCGTTGCGTGGATGGGCTACGACGAGCCGAAGTCGCTCGGCGCGCGCGAATTCGGCGCCACGCTGGCAATGCCGATCTGGATCGACTACATGCGCGTGGCCCTGTCCAGCCGAGCGGAACAGGAACGCCCGACGCCCGAGGGCGTCATGCGCCAGGACGACGACTGGATCTATGCGGAGTACGCGGGAAATGCGCAGTTCAGGGAAATCGACGTCGAGCAGGCGCCGGTTGCCGCCGCCGAGGCGGAACCGGTGTCCGCGCCGGCCCAGCCAGCCAATTAGGCGCCGTGTAAAGACCGATCAAGGCGCTTGGGATTTTGCGATGTGACGGTTATGATAAGTCCTTAGTCTCTAAGACACTTTTAAAAAACCCCACAAATTGGAGTGCTGCGAATGGCGACGGTGTCACTGACTAAACCAAAAGAGATCACGGTCCGGGGCATTATCCTCGGCGTGCTCATTACATTGATCTTCACCGCGGCCCAGGTCTACCTCGGGCTCAAGGTCGGTCTTACCTTCGCTACATCGATCCCCGCGGCGGTGATCTCGATGGCGCTGCTGAGCGCCTTCAAGAGCGCGACGATCCAGGAAAACAACATCGTCCAGACCATTGCCTCGGCTGCCGGCACGCTCGCTTCGGTGATCTTCGTGCTGCCCGGCCTGTTGATGATCGGCTGGTGGGCCAACGTGCCGTTCTGGCCGACCTTCGGCGCCTGCGCCATCGGTGGCGTGCTCGGTGTGATGTATACCGTGCCGCTGCGCCGGGCGCTCGTGTCGCAATCGACCCTGCCGTATCCGGAAGGGGTGGCCGCGGCAGAAGTGCTCAAGGTCGGCACCTCGTCGCGCAGCGGCGCGGCCGAAGGCAAGGCCGGCTTGTCGGCGGTCATCTGGGGCAGCCTTGCCTCGGCGCTGTTCGCCGCCTTCGCCGCCGCCAAGCTGATGGCCGGTGAAGTGGCGATCTACTTCCGCGCCGGCCAGGGCGCCACCGGCATCGGCGCATCGAGCTCGCTGGCGCTGATCGGCGCCGGCCACCTGATGGGCATCACGGTCGGCATCGCGATGCTGGCGGGCCTTGCCATCGCATGGGGCATCCTGGTGCCGCTGATGACGTCGATGAACCCGATGCCGGCGCTGTCGGCTGCCGACCATGCGCTCGGCGTCTGGAGCCGTGAAGTGCGCATCATCGGCGCCGGCGCAATCGGCGCGGCGGCGATTGTCACCCTGGCTGGCCTGGCCAAGCCGGTCATCGGCGGCCTGCGCTCGGCAATGGCCGCCGCGCGCCACGCGAAAACCGAGGGCGCGGTGATCGAGCGCGCGGAACAGGACATCCCAATTTTCATCGTCGGCCTGGTGACCTTGATCGCCATGGCGCCGGCCGGCTGGCTGCTGGCCAGCTTCCTGCAAGACGGCGTGCTGGCCGGCCTGTCGGTGCCGCTGGTCGCGGTGGGCGTCGGCTTCATCCTGGTCGCCGGCATTTTTGCCGCCGCCGTGTGCGGCTATATGGCCGGCCTGATCGGTTCGTCGAATTCGCCGGTGTCGGGCATCGCCATCCTTACCATCCTCGGCGCGTCGCTGTGCGTCGGCATGGTCGGGCGCCACGTGATGGGGCCTGAAGTGGCCCATGCGCTGATCGCCTTCGCCTTGTTCGTCACCACCGTGGTGCTGGCGGTAGCGGTCATCGGCAACGACAACCTGCAGGACCTCAAAACCGGCCAACTGGTGGGCGCGACGCCATGGAAGCAGCAGGTTGCGCTGCTCATCGGCGTGGCCGCCGGTTCGGCCGTGGTGCCGCCGGTGCTCGAACTGCTCAATGGCGCATACGGCTTTGCCGGCGCGCCGAACGTCAACGCCATTTCGTCCACGCCGCTGGCCGCGCCCCAGGCAACCTTGATCTCGACGCTGGCAAAAGGGGTGATCGGCGGCGACCTGCCGTGGAACCTGATCGGCTACGGCGCCTTGATCGGCCTGATCCTGGTGGTGATCAATTTCGTGCTGAAAAAAGCGAGCCATGACAAATACAGCTTGCCGCCGCTGGGCGTGGGCCTGGCGATCTACCTGCCGAGCGCCGTCACCGCGCCGGTGGTGGTGGGCGCCTTCGGCGGCTGGTTCTACGAGCGGGCGGTCAGCAAGCGCACCTGGGGCGAACCGGCCAAGCGCATGGGCGTACTGATCATGTCCGGCTTTATCGTCGGCGAATCGCTGTTCAACGTGGCGCTGGCCGGACTGATCGTCTCGACCGGCACCGGCGAGCCGCTGGCCATCGCCAACGGCTTGAGCGAGGGACAGACCATGATCGTCGCGACGCTGCTGGGCGCGGGACTGGTGATCGCGCTGTACCGGTGGGCGGCGACCAATGCGCGCCGGGTCCACGTGTAAGCGGCGTACGGCGTGGCAGCCGTACCGTGGTTGCCATGCCTGTCCGGCAACATAATCGTCTATTCTCGTTCGACCCGCCCCCGACAATGATCAAATGGATTGCGCGATGGTTCAATCAGCCCACCGCCCTGGCCACCACCGCGCCGGTGGCGATGCAATCGCCTGGCGCATCGGTGGCGCCCCCGGGCGACACCGACACCCTGTTCTACCGGTGGCTGGCCGGCCACTGCGGCGGCAGCGGCGAAGCGGTCCAGCCGTCCACCGAAAAACTGATCATCGACGAACTGGCGCGCCTGGTCGAGGCGCCGCAGTCGGGCGCCGACCTGGTGCCGCGGGTGCCGGCGGTGCTTCCGCAACTGCTGCGCAGCCTGCGCGACGACAGCGTGGCCGTCGCCGAACTGTCGCGCCAACTGTCGCAGGACGTGGTGCTGGTGGCCGAAGCGATCCGCGAAGCGAACAGCCCGGCCTACCGGCCATCGAAGCCGGTCAAGACGGTCGAAGCGGCGATCATGCTGCTCGGGCAGAACGGCATGCGCATGCTGATCGCGCGCGTCGCCTTCCGCCCGATCATCAGGGAGCAGTCGGGCCGCTTCGCTGCGGCAATCGCGCCGCTGGTGTGGCGCCAGTCCGAAATGTGCGCGCTGGCCGCAAGCATGCTGGCCCAGACGGGGGACTCGGCGACGCGCGCCAATCCGTTCGAAGCCTACCTTGCGGGCCTGCTGCACCACGTCGGCCTGATCGTCGCCTTGCGCCTGGTCGACCAGATCCATACCGGCGCTGCAATGCCGCGCTCGGACCAGTTTTGCGCCGCGCTGCTGCCGTGCGCGCGCCTGCTGTCGGCCCGTATCGCGGCGCTGTGGGAATTCCCTGTTACAGTAGCGATGGCGATCGAACAATCCGGCCTGCCCGACCAAGCTGATTGCCTGGCGCTGGCGCAGGTGCTGGCGCAGGCCGATCGCGTCGCCATGCTGCGCATGCTGGTCGATGCCGGCGAACTGGCGGCGCTTGACCCGTGCGTGCTTGCCGGCCTCGGGCCGTTTGGTGCCGCATGTTTCGAAAAACTCCGTCACGAGGAACACTGATGCCGTTTCAGATTGAGCACAAACTGGTCATCGGTGTGGCCTCGAGCGCGCTGTTCGACCTGACCGGCTCGCACCAGGTGTACCTCGACAGCGGGCCGGACGAGTACCGCAATTTCCAGGAACGCAATCTGGACGTCACCCTTGGCAAGGGCGTTGCCTTCCCCTTCATCCGGCGCTTCCTGAGCATCAACAAGTGTTTTCCGCGCCAGTGCCCGGTCGAAGTGGTGCTGTTTTCGCGTAATTCACCCGAGACCGGGCTACGCGTGATGCGCTCGATCGCCCATTACGGCCTCGACATCTCGCGCGCCGCCTTCATGACCGGCACTGCGCCCTACCCTTACCTGCCGGCGTTTAACACCTCGCTGTTCCTCAGTGCGAACGAGGACGACGTCACGGCGGCGATCGCGGCCAACTACCCGGCCGGGCTGGTGCTGCCCTCGAGGATCGTCGATGACGATGACGACGTCGAGCTGCGCGTGGCCTTCGACTTCGACGGCGTGATTGCCGACGACGAGGCCGAAAGCGTGTTCAAGCAAAACGGCCTCGACGAGTTCCACGCCCACGAGGCGAAACACGTCGCCAGGCCGCACCAGCCAGGCCCGCTGGCCGACATGTTCCAGAAGCTGGCGCTGATGCAGCGGATGGAAGAGCGAATGGCCCGCCGCGATTCCAGCTACCGCAAGGTCCTGCGGATTGCCATCATCACCGCCCGCAGCGCGCCGTCGCACGAACGGGTCGTCACCACGCTCAAGAGCTGGGGCGTGTCGGCCAACGAGACGTTTTTCCTCGGCGGCATGGACAAGGCGCGGGTGCTGGCGGTGTTCAAGCCGCATATCTTCTTCGACGACCAGCTCACCCACCTGACATCGTCGCCCGATGCAACCATTCCGATGGTGCACGTGCCGTTCGGGATCGCCAACCGCCGGGCGCCGCCCTGAGAACGCTGCCCTGGGCGCGCGCCGCGCCCAAGTGGCGATTGCGACTATAATCATGCATCAAAGCCCAGTTCAGTATCGCGCGCCTCAATGTCCTTCGATTTAAGCAAATCCCTCCCTAAACCCGGCAGCCGTTTCGCGCTGCCGGCTCTGTATGGATCGTCCGACGCGTACGCGCTGGCACAGGCCGGCCTCGCCCTGAAATCGAAGCAGCAGATGCTGACGGTGATTGTCGCCAACGCCAGCGACGGCCAGCGCCTGCTCGACGAAATCCCGTGGTTCGCCGATGGCAAGCTGTCCTGCCACTTGCTGCCCGACTGGGAAACGTTACCGTACGACGCTTTTTCGCCGCACCAGGACCTGGTGTCCGAACGGCTGGCGACCTTGCACGAAATCCGCAACGGCCAGTGCGACGTGCTGATCGTGCCGGCCACTACCGCGCTGGTGCGCCTGGCGCCGCCGTCTTTCTTGGCGGCCTATACGTTCTTTTTCAAGCAGGGCGAAAAACTCGACGAGGTGCGCCTGAAGGCGCAGCTGGCGCTGGCCGGCTACACCCACGTGTTGCAGGTGATGTCGCCCGGCGAATACTCGGTGCGCGGCGGCCTGATCGACCTGTTCCCGATGGGCTCAGCCCTGCCGTACCGGCTCGACCTGTTCGGCGACGAAATCGAAACCATCCGCACCTTCGACGCCGACACCCAGCGCTCGCTCTATCCGGTGCGCGAAGTGCGGCTGCTGCCGGGCCGCGAATTTCCGATGGACGAACCGGCGCGCACCAGTTTTCGCAGCCGCTGGCGCGAGCGTTTCGAGGGCGATCCGTCGCGCTCGGTGGTGTACAAGGACATCGGCAGCGGCATCGCCTCGGCCGGCATCGAATACTACCTGCCGCTGTTTTTCGACGCCACCGCGACGTTGTTCGACTACCTGCCGCTTGATGCCAGCATCGCGCTGGTGGGCGACATCGACGCCGCCATCAAGCGCTTCTGGCTCGACACGCAGTCGCGCTACCGCTTCCTGAAGGCCGACCGCGAACGCCCGATCCTGCCCCCAAGCGAGCTGTTCCTCTCCGACGAAGCCTTCTTCACGCTGGCCAAGCCCTACCCGCGCTGGGTGCTGACAAACGACGTTGATCCGGCCGGCTCCGAATTGTCAGGCCTGATCCCGAACATTGCCGTCAACCGCCGCGTGGACGACCCGCTGGCGAACCTGCGCACTTACCTGTCGCACAACGACGGCCGGGTCATGATCTGCGCCGAATCGAACGGCCGGCGCGAAACGCTGCAGCAGTATTTCAACGAATACAAGCTGGCGTTGGCGCCGGTCGAGGGTATGGAAGGTTTCAGGACCTCGAGCGCCAAACTGGTGCTGGGCGTAGCACCGCTGCACGCCGGCTTCGAGCTGTTCGAAGAGCACAGCGGGCACCTGGTGTTCATCACCGAGACGGAGCTGTATGCCGGCTCGGGGCGGCGCGCCGGCAAGAAAAAGCAGGAAGGCGTCACCCAGGTCGAGTCGATGGTGCGCGACCTGTCGGAGCTGAAAATCGGCGACCCGGTGGTCCACATCCACCATGGCATCGGGCGCTACATGGGCCTGGCGAGCATGGACCTGGGCGAAGGCGAGACCGAATTTTTGCATCTCGAATACGCCAAGGACACCAAGCTGTACGTGCCGGTGTCGCAGCTGCACGTGATCTCGCGCTACTCCGGCGCTTCGCCCGAAGACGCGCCCTTGCACTCGCTCGGCTCCGGCCAATGGGAAAAAGCCAAGCGCCGCGCGGCCGAACAGGTGCGCGACACCGCCGCCGAGCTGCTCGACCTGTACGCCCGGCGCGCGCTGCGCAAAGGCCATGCGTTCGAATATTCGGCCCACGACTACCAGAATTTTGCCGACAGCTTCGGCTTCGAAGAAACGCCCGACCAGGCCGAGGCGATCAACAACGTCATCAAGGACATGACCGGCGGCAAACCGATGGACCGGCTGGTGTGCGGCGACGTCGGCTTCGGCAAGACCGAAGTGGCACTGCGCGCCGCCTTCATCGCCGTCATGGGCGGCAAGCAGGTGGCGATCCTCGCGCCCACCACCTTGCTGGCCGAGCAGCACGCCCAGACCTTTGCCGATCGCTTCGCCGACTGGCCGGTGCGCATCGCCGAGCTGTCGCGTTTTCGCACCGGCAAGGAGATCAACAACGCCATCAAAGGCATGGCCGACGGCACCCTCGACATCGTGATCGGCACCCACAAGCTGCTCTCGCCCGACGTCAAGTTCACCCGCCTGGGCCTGGTCATCATCGACGAGGAGCACCGCTTCGGCGTGCGCCAGAAGGAAGCACTCAAGTCCCTGCGCGCCGAAGTCGACGTGTTGACGCTGACGGCGACGCCGATCCCGCGCACCCTCGGCATGGCGCTGGAGGGCCTGCGCGATTTTTCGATCATCGCCACCGCGCCGCAAAAGCGGCTAGCGATCAAAACCTTCGTACGCAGCGAAGACGGCTCGATCATCCGCGAAGCCTGCCTGCGCGAACTGAAACGCGGCGGCCAGATCTACTTCCTGCACAACGAAGTCGATACCATCCAGAACCGGATGGCGATGCTGACCGAACTGCTGCCGGAAGCGCGCATCGGCGTCGCCCACGGCCAGATGCACGAACGCGACCTCGAAAAAGTGATGCGCGACTTCGTCGCCCAGCGCTACAACATCCTGCTGTGCACGACCATCATCGAAACCGGCATCGACGTGCCGACGGCGAACACCATCATCATGCACCGCGCCGACAAATTCGGCCTGGCCCAGCTGCACCAGCTGCGCGGCCGGGTCGGCCGTTCCCACCACCAGGCCTACGCCTACCTGCTGGTGCACGACGTGACGAGTTTAACGAAGCAAGCGCAGCGCCGGCTCGACGCCATCCAGCAGATGGAAGAACTGGGCAGCGGCTTTTTCCTGGCGATGCACGACCTGGAGATCCGCGGCGCCGGCGAAGTGCTGGGCGAAAACCAGTCCGGAGAGATGCTCGAAATCGGCTTCCAGCTGTATTCCGATATGCTGCATGAAGCGGTGCGTTCGCTCAGGGCGGGCAAGGAGCCGGACCTGGCGGCGCCGATGTCCACCACTACCGAAATCAACCTGCACGTGCCGGCCCTGCTGCCGTCCAGCTTTTGCGGCGACGTCCACGAGCGCTTGTCGATCTACAAGCGGCTGGCCAACTGCGCCAGTGCCGACAAGGTCGACGACATGCAGGAGGAGCTGATCGACCGCTTCGGCAAGCTCCCCGATCCGGTCAAGGCACTGATCGAAACGCACCGCCTGCGCATCGCCGCCAAGGCGGTCGGCATCGTCAAGATCGATGCCCACGGCGAAGCGGCCAATTTGCAGTTCATGGTCAACCCGCCGATCGACTCGATGCGCATCATTGCCCTGATCCAGAAGAACCGCCACATCAAGCTGGCCGGCCAGGACAAGCTGAAAATTACCGCCAGCATGCCGGACCTGGCCGCCAGGGTGACGCAGGTCAAGCAAGCCATCAAACAACTGTTAACCTAGACCTCAATGAGTAAGCCCCGATGATAATGAACCTGGTTTTGCAGGGCCCCGGCGCAAGCCAGGCTGGCCTGCAACGTATCGCCGCGCTGGCGCGGCCAGCCCGCACATTCGCACTTGGCGCGCATGCGCTGCGCTGCGAGCAGGCCGACGATTCGCAAGCGGTACGGCTGGCGGTCGAGACGGCCGCCTTCGACGCAGGCGTCGACGCCTGCTTCATCGACGCGGCGCTCACGCTGGCCGATTTCCGCCTGGTGGCGATGGACATGGATTCGACCCTGATTACCATCGAGTGCATCGACGAGATCGCCGACATGCAGGGCTTGAAACCCCAGGTGTCCGCCATCACCGAGGCGGCGATGCGCGGCGAACTGGTCTTTGCCGAAAGCCTCGAGCGGCGCGTCGCCCTGCTGAAGGGACTCGATGCCGGCGCCCTGGAGCGCGTCTACGACGAGCGGCTGCACATGTCGATGGGGGGTGAAGCGATGCTGGCGCAGGTCAGGGCAGCTGGCCTCAAAACGCTGCTGGTGTCGGGCGGCTTTACTTTTTTTACCGAGCGCCTGCGGGAACGCCTAAGCCTCGACTTCGCGCATGCCAATGTGCTGGAAATCGACAACGGCAAGCTGACCGGCCGGGTGGTCGGCGGCATTGTCGACGCCGGAGAGAAGATGTTGACGGTGCAACGGGTGTGCGCACAGATCGGCGCCACGCCACGCCAGGCGATCGTGATGGGTGACGGCGCCAACGATTTGGAAATGATGTCGATCGCAGGCCTGTCGGTGGCGTTTCGCGCCAAGCCGGTGGTGCGGGCCAAAGCGGCAATTGCGCTCAATTTTTCGGGCCTGGACGGCATCCTGGCGATCCTCGCCCCGCACCTCGAAACCGTCTGAACCGCATTGGTTCAACGCTGCCGCCATACGGCATTTGTCAATTTGTCAAATTGACGGCCATGGCGTAAAGTTATTCCAGTCAATCGTCACGGCATGTCTGCCGGTCCTGCGGGCAGTACAGTTGATACAGCACCTGCAGCACTGCTAACGCTTCTTGGCTGACGATGTTGTAAACATTGTTTGCCGTCGCAAACAGCTCGGGTTGTTTTGTAGTGGTCATCAATCGGCTCACAGAAACGCCGCGCAAACAGTATGCCAGGCCATAATATATGAAGTGGTATAGTATGTGTGAAGCCAACCACATCCACTACTTCAGATGGAGTCAGCATGATCTTCAAGCAATTGCGTGAACCACTTTCGAGCACGTATACCTACCTTCTTGGGGATCAAGACTCAGGGTTGGCGATACTCATCGACCCCGTCATCGCAGCGATAGATCGCGACCTGGCGGAAGTGCACCGGCTGGGCCTACAGCTGGCATATACGGTCGACACCCATATCCACGCCGACCATATCACTGCGGCGTTGGAAATGAAGCGTGCCGTTGGCAGTAAGATTGCTGCCCCGGCCTACGAGCGGCTCCCTTGTGCAGATGTAGGGATCGAGGAAGGCAAGCCGTTCCGTGTCGGTAGTCTTGTCTTGCACCCGTTACACACTCCAGGGCACACCGACGGCCACTTCGCTTACCTGTTCGATGACCGCGTCTTTACCGGGGACGCCTTGCTCATTGAGGGCTGTGGCAGGACCGACTTTCAAAACGGCGATGCCGATGCACTGTACAAGAGTGTGCGCGGCAAGCTGTTCACCCTGCCTGATGAGACATTGGTCTATCCGGCACACGACTACAAGGAGCGTTTCGTCTCATCCATCGCCCAGGAAAAGCGACGGAATCCACGCTTGGGCGACGGCAAAACACTTGAACAATTCAAGGCCATCATGAGCAATTTGAATTTGCCGTATCCGAAATTTATCGATTACGCAGTCCCGGGTAACCGCCAATGCGGCGTTTGTCCGTCACATCTGCCGGAGGACCTGGCGGAATACTGCAAACAGATGACCGAGAGCCAGCAAGGCTAAACGAAGCATTGAAAGGAGTAAACACCGGTCAACAAAACAGCGTCGCCCCGGGCTTCGTCTCACGTCATCGTCACGAGCCTTTGTCTCGCACTCCGGTTGAAATCAAAAAGTTGGCATGATCGGCGATTGGTCGCCCCTCGTCGCCACTGCCATCTTTTAGCGCCACGCCCGACATGCCGCGCCGGCGCGCCTCATTGATCAGGTAGTGCAGCTTGCGTGCGGCGTCCTTGTATCCCAGGCCGGCCAGTCGCACGTTCGATATGCAGTTGCGCAGCTCGTCCGTCATGCCGACCCGGGGCTGCCACGTCAGGTACAGGCCCATGCTGTCGGGGGAACTCAAGCCGGGACGCTCGCCGATCATCACCACCACCAGCCGGGCGCCGAGCAGTTGCGCCACTTCGTCGCCCACCGCCACCCGACCCTGGCGCACGATCGCCAGCGGCGCCACCGACATGGTGGCGGGCGCCAGCGCATCGACCCATGCGCGCAGGAATGGCAGCGCATGCCGCTCGATCGCCAGCGCCGACAGGCCATCGGCGATGACGAAGCCGATGTCCCATGGCGCCGCCGGCCGCTCGAGCGCGGCCAAGGCCGAGCGTGATTGCGTACCCAGCATGCGACCGAGGTCGGGCCGGCGCAGATACGCCGCGCGGTCCGGCGCGGCGCTGTGCAGGGTCACGCACGGCAGGCCCAGCGCGGCGCTGAGCGAGCGGGCGAGAGCGACGTCGTCGAGTTCGACATGCACGGCGTCGCGCGCCTGCGCGTGCGCCAGCTGGAACGCCAGTTGCGGCTTCGTTGGCATGCTGACCCCGGCGCGCCCGAGTGCAATGCGGGCGGCGGTGAATTGGCGCAGTTCGCCCCATGGGTTGTCAACCACGCCGTCGCTCATGACAGCCGCGCCAAAGCGCGTAAAAACTGCGGCGGCAGCGTTGACCCCGGCCGTCCCGCGTCGTCGAACATCCCCATCGCCTGCAGCCACGCCTCGAACTCGGGCGCCGGCCTGAGGCCGAGCAGGCGGCGCGCGTACAGCGCATCGTGGAACGAAGTGCTCTGGTAGCCCAGCATGATGTCGTCCGATCCGGCCACGCCCATGATAAACGTGCAGCCGGCCGCCGCCAGCAGTGTCAACAGGCTGTCCATGTCGTCCTGGTCGGCTTCGGCGTGATTGGTGTAGCAGACGTCGCAGCCCATCGGCAACCCCAGCAGCTTGGCGCAAAAATGGTCTTCCAGTCCGGCGCGGATGATCTGCTTGCCGTCGTACAGGTACTCGGGGCCGATGAAGCCGACCACCGAGTTCACCAGCAACGGGTTGAATGCGCGCGCCACCGCGTAGGCGCGCGCCTCGCAGGTTTGCTGGTCGACGCCGTGGTGGCCGTTGGCCGACAGCGCGCTGCCCTGTCCGGTTTCGAAATACATGACGTTCCCGCCTACCGTGCCGCGCCCTAACGACAGCGCCGCGGCGCGTGCTTCGGCCAGCAAGGCGAGATTGATGCCGAAGCTGCGGTTGGCCGCCTCGGTACCGGCGATCGACTGGAACACCAGGTCGACCGGGGCGCCGCGCTTGACGGCGGCGATGGTGTTGGTGACATGGGTCAGCACGCAGGCCTGGGTCGGAATGGCGTAGCGTTCGATCACCTCACCTAACATCGTCAACAGCCTGACGTGCTCAGTGAGATTGTCGGTGGCGGGGTTGATGCCGATGACGGCGTCGCCGCTGCCATACAGCAGGCCGTCGAAGATGGCGGCGGCGATGCCGCGCGCATCGTCGGTCGGGTGGTTCGGCTGCAGGCGGGTGGAAAAGCGCCCCGGCAAGCCGATGGTGTTGCGAAAGGCGGTCACCACGCGGCACTTGGCGGCAACCAGGATCAAGTCCTGAAGACGCATGATCTTCGACACCGCCGCCGCCATTTCGGGCGTGATGCCGGCGGCGAGCGCGGCCAGCACCTGGGCGTCGACCGCGTCGCTCAGCAGGTAGTTGCGGAAGTCGCCGACCGTCAGATGGCGGATGGACGCAAAGGCGGCGCTGTCGTGGCTGTCGATGATCAGGCGCGTGACTTCGTCGCGTTCATACGGCACCACCACATCGTTCAAAAAGGTCGACAACGGCAGTTCGGCCAGCGCCATCTGGGCGGCGACCCGCTCCCCGGCACTGCCGGCAGCGACGCCGGCGAGCGCATCGCCCGAGCGCGCCGGCGTCGCTTTCGCCATCAGCGCGCGCAAATCGGCGAACGCGTAGGTAGTGGTGCCGACAACATGCGTAAATTGCGCCATCTGCGGTCTTTCCTTGCCTTGTGCCCTATTCCTGTGCCGCCCTGCGCATTCCATCACGTGGCAAGGCTCCAGGGCTTTGTAACAAGCTGTAATTGCGTAGCGGGACAGGCAAAAATTTCTTATAGTAGTATTGTCAGTTGTGTCGGATCAGTCAATGCTTTACGTGCGCGAGGACACCATGAAACTACTATTTGCACTTTTTTCGCTGGCCGCACTGGGTGGTTGCGCCTATGCTCCGCCCGCCCCGTCCAGCCAGGCAAGCCGTTATGCCCCGCCTCCTGCCGACCCCAGCCAATGGCACGTGGTGTCGGTGACGCCGGTGCCGCCCGGCACCGGCGCGTCGGTCCAATACAATTCGGAGCCGGTTCCCCGCACTGTCTACGTGCCGCAGCCCGTGTATGTGCCACAGCCGCTGTACGCGCCGCCGCCGGCGTATTATTATCCGCCGGCGTCGATTGGCCTCGACTTCATGTTCGGCCGTGGCTGGGGCCGCCACGGCCGCAACTTCGGCGGCGTCGGTATCGGCAGCCGCTGGGGGCGCTGAACCACTGTTGAGTCGACAAAATATTGGCACAATCCCGGCCGCCGCCCTTTCGCGGCGGCTTTTTTCCCCTTGCCTAAACGTGTTTATTTTTCTTACTTGCATTTGCTTACCGTTACCTTACATGGTTGCGTAGTGCGATGCGTAGCATCAAACCATTGCTGGGAACAAAACACTCCCCTACAATAGGCTAACGAGGGTAGCAATATCGCCAGCGAAATTAATAGAAAAACACCATGGAGATATCAAAATGAATTTCAAACTAAAGACACTCGTTGCAGGCATGTCACTGGGTTTTGCCATGTCGGCAATCGCCGCCGAACCGATCAAGATCGGCGTGGCAGGCCCATTTACCGGCGGCTCCGCACCGATGGGCGTGTCGATGCGTGACGGCGTCAAACTGGCAGCAGCCGAAATCAACGCCAAGGGCGGCGTGCTGGGCCGCCAGATCCAGCTGATCGAGCGCGACGACGAAGCCAAGCCTGAACGCGGCGTGCAGATCGCACAAGAGCTGATCAACAAGGAAAAAGTCGTCGCCACTGTCGGCTACATCAACACCGGCGTGGCGCTGGCGTCGCAGCGGTTCTACCAGGAAGCGAAAATCCCGGTCATGAACAACGTGGCTACCGGCTCGATCATTACCCAGCAGTTCGCCAAGGAGCCGGAGAACTACATCTTCCGCAACTCGGCCAGCGACCAGATCCAGTCGTCGATGATCGTCGAAGAAGCCGTGGCGCGCCGTAAATTTACCAAGGTCGCGATCCTGGCCGACTCGACCAACTACGGCCAGCTCGGCCGCGAAGACCTGGAAAAAGCGCTCGACAAAAAAGGCCTCAAGGCTGTCGTTGTCGAAAAATACAACATCAAGGACGTCGACATGACGGCCCAGCTGTTGAAAGCCAAGCAGGCCGGCGCGCAAGCGGTGCTGACCTACGGCATTGGCCCGGAACTGGCGCAGATCGCCAATGGCATGGAAAAACTGGGCTGGAAAGTGCCGCTGATCGGCAGCTGGACCCTGTCGATGGGCAACTTCATCGACAATGCCGGCAAGAACGGCGACGGCACCCGCATGCCGCAAACGTTCATCCAGGATCCCAACAACGCCAAGCGCAAGACGTTTATCGACGCCTACGTCAAGGCCTACAATCCGCCGAACGGCCGCATGCCTTCGCCAGTGTCGGCAGCGCAGGGCTACGACTCGATCTACCTGCTCGCTGCCGCCATGAAACAGGCGGGCACCACCGACGGCCAGAAAGTCAAAGCCGCGCTGGAGAACCTGACCGAAAAAGTCGACGGTGTCGTCACCAGCTACAACAAGCCTTACAGCAAGGATGACCACGAGGCGATCAACCTGGACAACACCGTGTTCGGCGAAGTCTCGGGTGGCAAAGTGGTACTGGCCAAGTAAGCGTTCGACGCTTGCCGCATGTGGCCAGGCTTGACGATTCAAGCCTGGCCATTTTCTTGTTGACCGGTGGTGCAGGCGCACCATCCATTAGGTAAAATCATGGAAATTCTTTTACAGCTCGTTTTTTCCGGTATCGCGCTCGGCATGATCTATGCCGTTATCGCGTTCGGCTATCAACTCACCTTTGCCACTTCCGGCACACTCAATTTCGGCCAGGGCGAGTCGCTCATGCTGGGCGCACTGGTCGGCCTGTCGCTGGTAAGCACCTTCCACGGCGGCCCATACATGAGCTACCTTTTGATGATCCCGATCGTGCTCGTGTTCGGCGCACTGCAAGGCATGTTCGTCGAATGGATCGGCGTGCGCCCGGCCATCAAGATCAAATCCGAATTCGGCTGGATCATGTCAACCATCGCACTGGCCATCATCTTCAAGAACGTCGCGGAAAATATCTGGGGCAAGGACGACCTGACCTTCCCGTCTCCCTTGAGTTCAACCCCGTTCCAGGTACTCGGCGCCAACGTGCAGCCGATGCAGGTAGCGGTCATCGTCGGCGCGCTGGCGATCATGCTGGCCGTCGAGCTGTTCAACCGCAAGTCGATCTACGGCAAGGCGGTCGTCGCCACCGCCAACGACCGCGACGCGGCCGGCCTGATGGGCATTAACACCAGCATGGTGATCACGTTCTCGTACGCGCTGTCTTCCGCGACCGCGGCGTTTGCCGGCGTGCTGGTCGCCCCGCTGACCCTGACCGGCGCCACCATGGGCGCCTCGCTCGGCCTGAAAGCGTTCGCCGTTGCCATCATCGGCGGCCTGACGTCGGGCATGGGCGCCGTCGTCGGCGGCCTCATACTCGGCATCGCGGAAGTGACCACCGGTTTCTACGTCTCGACCGGCTACAAGGAAGTACCCGGCCTGCTGCTGCTGCTGCTGGTCCTGGCGATCAAGCCCGCCGGCCTGTTCGGCAAAGCCACGATCAAGAAAGTTTGAACATGAACAAAAAATCATTACTGTTGGGCGTATTGGGCATCGCCGCGCTGGCGCTGTTCCCGCAAGTCGTCACCAATCCGTATTACATCCATCTGGCCCAGACGGTGCTGATCTACGCGATCCTGCTGTTCGGCCTGGATATCGTGGTCGGCTACACCGGCCAGGTCTCGCTCGGCCACGCCGGCCTGTTCGGCATCGGCTCGTACATCACCGGCGTGCTGGTGTTCAAATTTGGCCTGGCGTGGTACCTGGCGATCCCGGCCAGCATTGTCGGCACCGCGCTGTTCGGCGCGATCCTGGCGCTGCCGGCGCTGCGCGTGACGGGCCCTTACCTGGCCATGGTCACGCTGGCGTTCGGCACCATCATCGCGATCCTGATCAACGAGATGACCTGGCTGACCGAAGGCCCGATGGGCATCAAGATTCCCAAGCCGACTGTCCTGGGCACCAAGCTGCACGAGGTGGAGTACTTCTACATGGTGGCCGCACTGATGGTGGTGTCGATGATCCTGGTGCACCGCATCCTCAAGTCGCACCTGGGCCGCGCCTTCGAAGCGCTACGCGACAGCCCGATTGCGTCCGATTGCATGGGCGTGTCGGTGTACCGCTACAAAGTCTACGCGTTCGTCATCAGCGCGGCGCTGGCCGGCCTGTCCGGCAGCCTCTACGCGTATTCGGAAGAGTACATTTCGCCCAGCAGCTATAACTTCGAGCTGACGATCCTGTTCCTGCTCGCGGTGATCATGGGCGGACGCAAGAGCCGCATCGGTTCGCTGCTCGGCTCGCTGATCGTGGTGATGCTGCCAAGCCTGCTGTCCGACATCGAACTGTTCCGCCAGATCGCCGTTACCGCCGCCGTTCTGGGCACGATCGGCGCGGCCATCGCGCTGGCGCGCAAACGCATTACCGTGCGCAGCGCCGCGGTGCCGCTGGTGGCGACGATCGCCATGGCGATCTTTTCCTACAAGCTCGAGAGCGTGACCGACTGGCGCCTGACGATCTTCGGCTTGATGACCCTGTTCGTCGTCTACTACCTGCAGGACGGTATCGTCGGCTGGGTGCGCGGGCTGATGGGCCGCGGCGCGGTGCATGACCAGTCGCTGGCGGTGGCCGCGGCCACCGCCAATCCGTTCGCCGGCGCCACCACCGGCGCCGCCGGCGCCGCCGCTAAAACCCTGCTCAAAGTCGACCAGGCGTTGATGCAGTTCGGTGGCCTGAAAGCGCTCAACCTGGTTGACCTGAACGTGGCCGAACGCTCGGTGCACGGCCTGATCGGGCCGAACGGCTCGGGCAAGAGTACGATGATGAACGTCCTGACCGGCATCTACCAGCCGACCGCCGGCAAGGTCGAATTCGACGGCGAGTCCATTACCGGCCGCACGCCGTCCCAGATCGCGCTCGGCGGCATCGCCCGCACGTTCCAGAACGTGCAGCTGTTCGGCGAAATGACGGCGACCGAAAACGTGCTGGTCGGCCTGCACCACACGTTCGAATCGAACGTGCTCGACGTGATGCTGCACACCCCGCGCTACATGCGCGAGGAACGCGCCGCACGCGAGCGCGCCGCCAGCATCCTCGAATTCGTCGGGCTGGCGTCGCTGGCCAACGAAGAGGCGCGCAACCTGCCGTACGGTAAACAGCGCCTGCTCGAAATCGGCCGCGCGCTCGGGCTGAACCCGCGCCTGCTGCTGCTCGACGAACCGGCCGCCGGCCTGACCGCGCCCGACATCAAGGAGCTGATGGCGATCATCCGCAAGATCCGCGACCACGGCATCACCATCATCCTGATCGAGCACCACATGGACGTCGTGATGGCGATCTCGGATACCGTAACGGTACTCGACTTCGGCCAGAAAATCGCCGAAGGCACGCCGGCCATTGTGCAGAGCGATCCGAAAGTGATCGAAGCGTATCTTGGCGGCAGCAGCGAAGAAACCACGCCCGTCGCGTCCGCCCCTGCGGCGCATTAAAGAGGACAGCCATGTTAAAGATTCAGAACCTGCAAGCTGCCTACGGCAAAGTCGAAGTCCTGCACGGCATTTCGCTCGAAGTCCCGAAGGGCAAACTGGTTACGCTGATCGGCTCGAACGGCGCCGGCAAGACCACCACCATGCGCGCCATTTCCGGCATGATCAAGCCGAAAGCCGGCAGCGTCACCTTGGGCGGCATCGACATCACCGGGCTCGAGTCGCACAAGATCGCGCGCGCCGGCCTGGCCCATTCGCCCGAAGGGCGACGCGTGTTTTCGACCATGAGCGTGACCGACAACCTGCTGCTGGGCGCGTTCCCGCGCTTTACCCGCTCGCGCCCCAAAGGCGACATCAAGCACGACCTGGAAAAGGCGCTCGAACTGTTCCCGCGCTTGAAAGAGCGCCAGCACCAGCTGGCCGGCACTTTGTCCGGCGGCGAGCAGCAGATGCTGGCGATGGCGCGCGCCGTCATGCTCAACCCGGACGTGATCCTGCTCGACGAACCGTCGATGGGCCTGGCGCCGATCCTGGTCGAAGAAGTATTTCGCATCATCACCCGCCTGAAATCCGAAGGCGTGACGATGCTGCTGGTCGAGCAGTTTGCCGCCGCCGCCCTCAACGTCGCCGATTACGGCTATGTGCTGGAAAACGGCAGCATCTCGGTGCACGGGCCGGCCGAAAGCCTGAAGAACGATCCGAAGGTGATCGCCGCCTATCTCGGCGGCGGCCAGGCCCATTAAGCTGTCCGCCATGCACCACGCGCCGTTCGGCGTACGCGACTATGTCGCCGCGATGGGCGTGGTGCTGATCTGGGGCACGAACTTCATCGCCATGAAGTTCGCCCTGCACGACATGACGCCGTTCCAGCTCGGCGCCCTGCGCTACCTGTTTGCGGTGCTGCCGCTGATACTGTTCGTGCCGCGCCCGAAGCTGGCGTTGAAATGGGTGGTGCTGTACGGCCTGTTTCAGGGCGTCGGCCAGTTCGGCTGCCTGTTTCTGGCGCTGAAGGTCGGCATGTCGGCCGCACTCGGCTCGGTGCTGATGCAGACCCAGGTATTTTTCACCGCGCTGTTCGGCTTCGTGCTGCTGGGCGAACGCGCCAGCCGCGCGCTACTGGCCGGCCTGTCCATCGCTGCGCTGGGCATCGGCTGCTTTGCGATGAATTACCTCTCGCCCGGGGCTGACCTTGGCGGCACCACCGCGCTCGGGTTCTTACTGGTGCTCGGCTCCGCGGCGATGTGGGCGGCGTCGAACCTCGTCGTGCGGCGCGCCCAGCAATCGACGCCGCAGTTCGAGGTGGTGCCGTTCATGGTCTGGTGTTCGCTGGTGCCGATCATTCCGTTCATCCTGCTGTCGCTGGCGTTCGACCCGCCACAGGCCGCCTTGCGCTGGCGCTGGGTCGGCGCGCCATGGAGCACCTGGTTGTCGCTGGCCTACCTCGGCTGGTTCGCCACCATCATGGCGTACGCGCTGTGGACCGGCCTGCTCAAGCGCCACCCGATGAACCGGGTCGCGCCCTTCAGCCTGGCCGTGCCGGTGGTCGGCATCAGCTCGGGCATTCTGGTGTTCGGCGACGTCATCAGTACCTGGCAATGGGCCGGCACTGCGCTGATCGCCATTTCGCTGGCGACCGTGATGTTCGGCGCGCGCTGGCTCGGGGGGCGACAGTAAATTGACCGCACCCCGCGGACCGCACCCCGGGTCAAGGCCTTCTGCCTGCCGCCCTCACACCATATTCACCGACGCGGCGGCCGTATCTGCGCCAATTGGCTCAAAGGCGTTATTTGCCGGGTTGTAGTGCAATAGCGCTCCAGGCCCGATGTCGAAGTACCAGCCATGGAGATGAAGTTCACCAAGCACGACGCGATGAGCGATCCATGGGTAGGACATCAGGTTCTCGAGTGAAACCAGGATTGCAGCCTGTTCGCAGGCGCGCGCCTGCAAGGCAGGCGGCTTGGATGGCAGCTCGGCGAGCACGCGTTCACGTGCCGGTTGGGCAATCCCGACCCACTTGCCGATGAATTCGCTGTCAGCACTGGTGCCCTGCATCAGGGCATGAATGCCCCCGCATTGAGCGTGACCGAGCACGATAATGTGTTCGACTTGCAGCGACAAGACACCAAATTCCAACGCCGCCGGGACGCTGGCGAAGCTGCCTCCCGGTTCGTATGGGGGGACGAGATTGGCGACATTGCGCACGACGAACACATCCCCCGGCTCTGCTCCCATCAGCAAGGTCGGGTCTACACGGGAGTCGGCGCAGGCCACAATCAGCGCCTTCGGATGTTGCCCATGTCGAAGCTTTTCGAACAATGCCAGGTCCTCGTTGAAATATTTCTCCTGGAATCGTTTAAATCCGGCGATGAATTTTTGGATATCTTGCATTGTCTTCTTTCAGATAAGGACGGGCTCAACGGCGTGTACCAGCGATCTGATGGGAACGGTAATAGAAAATACCGTTTTGCAGAACAGTGTCCCAAAAATGGCGACCCGAGCGGCGCATCTTACCGATTTGGTTTCGACAAGAAAATTCGTATATATTTGCTAAATGGTTCGTTTTTTTCGAAGTATGAAATCCATCTGTTTTTAAAACGGGTGCTCCGGCGCGAAGCCTGCGTCGCCCGCTCCAGGCAGACCAAATTCCAGGGCACGGTGGCGGCCGTCACAGCATGTCCGGCACTCCGGTAATCCGGAAAGCGCAGACATGCTGATATAATCTGGCGAAAATTGTTTGGTGATCCTCTTGCGTCGAATCGTCCACATCCTGTTGCTGTTGTGCCTGCCCTTGTATGGCTTCGCCATGCAAGCCGGCCTGCCGACTGCTGTCGGGACAACATCGATCATTCACGAGCTTGACCACGAGGACGGCGTTCACCACCACCACCACCACAAGGACGATGGATCGGTTCACTACGACGAATCCGATGAGTCGCTCGACCATGCACAGGAACACTCTACCTCCTCGCAGTCAGCTGGAGTCAGTTTCTCGCGCCTTTCGGTTCCTGCCGAGCAGCTGGTGTCCGAGCTGGTGCCATATGTAGCCCAGGCAGTACCTGAACCGTTCCTGGACGGGCCGCACAGGCCCCCTGCCTCCTCCCTCGGCCAAACTGCCGGGGGAATGCTGCACACATAATCGACAGATGCAGGCGCGACCAGGTCGCGCTGGTGTGTTCGCCCTCGGTGATCCTGAATCTCATCCGATGGAGAAAACATGCGCACCTTCCGCCTGTCCCTTTACGTTGTCGGTGCTGTCCTCGCCCTGCCAAGCTGGGTTTTAGCAGCGCCGCCGTCGCCGACCTTGATCGGCACCACACTAAAACAAGCCGTCGAGAGTGCCTGGCTACGCGCTCCCGCCGCCCGCACGCTCGAAGCTCGCCAGGACGAAGTCGCCGCGGCGCGGGCCAATGCCGGTTCCTGGCTCGCATCGAACCCTACGCTCGGATTGTCCCAGAGCGCAGACCAAGGCGCGTCAGAACGCGGGCAGCGAGAAACTGAAATTTCGGTTTCGTCGTCAATCTGGCTGCCCGGCCAGAAATCCGCTCGCGAAGCCCTGGCTTTACATAGCTCGGACGAAGTTGCCGCTCACCTTGGCGCAACGCGCTTGGCAGTGGCTGGGCTAGTGCGCAGCCGGGTATGGGAAGCTGCCACTGCGCAAGTCAAGCTCGATGAAAAGCAGGACCACCTACATCATCTGGAAGGACTTGCCGAAGAGGTACATCGACGCGTCAAGGCCGGCGACCTGGCACGCAGCGACGGCCTGCTGGCGCAGCAGGAAGTGCTGGCCGCTCAGACCGACGTATCGAATGCCCGTACCGCGCTGGCCGAAGCGCTGGCGCGCTATCGGGTAGTGACGGGCCTGTCAAGCCTGCCGGCGCTCGAACCGGAAGCGCTGGCAGGCGGTGACGTCCGTGCCAATCCTCGCCTGGCCGCGGCACATGCGTCCGAACAGCGCGCACGCGCCGCCTTGCGCCTGGCTTCAGCCACCCGCTCGGCGCCGCCGAGCATTGCGTTGTCAGTTCGCCGGGAAGACGAGCGGAGTCTGCGCGAGCCCGTCAGCAGTATTCGATTGGCATTGCAGATCCCGATCGGTACTGCTGCACGCAACCGTACTGTCGAGGCCCAGGCGCAAACCGTAATCGCGACAGCATCTGCGGAGGCGGCCGAGGTGCAGGCGAATACCGATGCCGACATCGATACTGCCAAGGAACGGCTCGCTAATGCACGTACCGCGCTCGACACGGCAAGCGCACGCGCAACGACCCTGCATGAACACACCGCGCTGTTCGAGAAGGCGTTTCGCGCGGGGGAACGAGGGCTTGCCGATCTGCTTCGTTCGCGCGCATTGACGCACGAGGCCGACATCGCCGCGGCCCAGCAAAAAGTCGCACTCGGACTGGCGCATGCCCAACTCAATCAAGCCTTAGGAGTCCTTCCATGAAATACCTGATCCTGCTGTTTGTCGCCATGTTCGCCGTGTTCGCCATGTCGATGGCACTTGCCAGCCCCGGCGCCCACGGGCCGAATGGCGAACACCTCGATGGCCCGGCAAACGCCGCCGGCACCGCCTCGTCCGCA
>Ga0326735_1000026_pt1 | contig 26763 bp, 22 predicted proteins | sample 37_GP2_1092_FD_207945 | JGI IMG/M metagenome (GOLD analysis project Ga0326735, IMG submission 207945) | Glacier ice microbial communities from Ngari, Tibet, China - 37_GP2_109.2 | ecosystem: Environmental > Aquatic > Freshwater > Ice > Glacier | place: China: Ngari, Tibet | collected 2018-07-31
TTTCAACAAATAAAAGACACATACAGTTGTACACATCGGTGTAAAGTCGTTGTAAAGTTTTAACGCGGGGAATTCATTTACGCATCCGCTGCACTTTGCATGGGCAAGTCTGACCCGACCGAGAGCGGGTGAATTCAGCCTCATTTACTCGATAACCGACAGGATAGCCAGAATGAAATCGGCACCATTTACGTATCATCGTCCGTCATCCGTTGAGCAGGCCCTGGAAATTTTGGCCAGCGTTGCAGAGGACGGTGGCCGAATCCTTGCCGGCGGTCAAAGCCTCGTTCCGATGATGGCATTACGCGTCGCCTATCCACCGCATCTGGTCGATATCAACGAAATCGCCGAACTCGACCGTGCGCAGGTTGAGGGCGGGCAATTCGTAATCGGGGCACTGGCCCGTCACGCACGCTTTCACGAGTGCATTGCGTCGGGGCCGCTGGGACGTCTGATGACAGCCGTGGCGCAGCATATTGCGCATTATCCGATCCGACAGCGCGGCACTTTCTGCGGCAGTATCGCCCATGCTGACCCGTCATCGGAATGGTGTCTTGTGACCGCGACTCTCAATGGCAGCGTCATCCTCAGAAACCGCGCCGGTAGCAGGGAAGTGCAGGCGCGCGAATACTTTCAGGGTGTGATGGCCACCGAGATGGCCGCAGACGAGATGGTTTTCGAAGTGCGTTTGCCCCTGCTGGGTGAGGATGAGCGGTTCGGCTTTGTAGAATTCAACCGACGCGCCGGCGATTTCGCTCTCGGCATGAGCCTGGTGACCTTCCGTTTGCGGGATGGTCTCATGGTCGATGTGCGGGTCGGAGTCGGCGGCGCCGAAACACATCCGCGTCGTATTGAACAAGCTGAGGCGGCCTTGTCCGGCAAAGCGCCGGGTGAAGCGGTATTTCGTGCTGCAGCGAATGCCGCAGCCGATGCTTTGACTCCTCTTGAAGACGAGCAGACCGACGCCGTTTATCGGCGCGATCTGGTGCGTGTCGTCGTCAGACGCGCGCTCGAGCAAGCATGGTCCGGTCAAACGGGCACAGGAACCAACTAAATAGGACCAGATCGCCATGCCGAATAAAACTGTTATTTCTCTCCGCGTAAACTCCGGCGATTTCACGGCGCGCGTTGAGCCGCGCAAGACTCTGGCCGACACCTTGCGCGAAGACTGCGGCCTGACCGGGACGCACGTTGGCTGCGAGCATGGCGTCTGCGGCGCATGCACGATACTCATGGATGGCAAGCCGGTTCGCTCGTGCCTGATGTTCGCGGTGCAGGCGCAGGGACATGAATTGCGCACCGTCGAAGACCTTGCCTGCGGCGATCGAATGAATCCCTTGCAGCAGGCCTTCTGCGATAACCACGCACTGCAATGCGGCTTTTGCACGCCGGGGTTTTTGATGTTGATTACCGGCGCATTCGACAAAAACCCCGATCTGTCCGATGAGGAAATCATCGACCTGTTGTCGTCCAATCTGTGTCGCTGCACCGGCTATGTCAATATCATCAAGGCGGTGAAGCAGGTGCGTGACACGCATCGGGTCGCGGCTGCCGGCTGAGCACGATCGCGCCGTGATGCGGCTGCTTTTTCAGCATGAATTACCAGGGAATATCATATGGAAATGAATGGAAGCGAGCGCATCCGCGCCAGCCGCGAAGTCGTGTATGAAGCGCTGAACAATCCGGAAGTGTTAAAGCAGGCCTTGCCAGGATGCGAATCACTCGAAAAAATTTCTGATAGCGAGTTTAACGCCGTGCTCGTGGTGAAGGTCGGTATTATCAAGGCAACCTTCAAGATGGTCGGCACGCTAATGGACCTGGACCCGCCCAACGGCTACACGCTGCGCGGCGAAGGCAAAGGCGGCGTGGCTGGCTTCGCCAAAGGAAACGCACAGGTCAGCTTGGAGTCCGACGGCGACGCGACCGTGCTCCATTACAAGGTAACCGCCGATATTGGCGGCAAGCTGGCGCAACTGGGCGCACGCCTCATCAATGCCACGGCATTGAAATTCGCCGAGGAATTTTTTGGCAATTTCAGCCGTGCCGTGACCGGGCAGGAGGCCGCGATCCCGAGCCCGACGTCGTTGCAGAACACATAACAGCGCTAAAAATTCACCGACGATTGATTGGTTTGGGATACTTGTGACGAACACGATACTTACGACCTTGAGTCCACAGCGGATCAAGCAGCATTACGAGTCCGGCTTTTGGCAAAGCAACACGATCTACATGGCCGCCCAGCTGAACGCGCAAAAAAATCCCGACAGCTTCGCGTTGCGCGACCGGTACCGCCGCCTCACGTTTGCGCAGGTGATCGACGCCGCGGATCGCTTGGCGGCGGACCTGCACGATAAAGGGGTGCGGCCCGGTCATCGTATCGCGGTCTGGCTTTCGAGCAGGATCGAAATTGCCATCGCGCTGCTGGCCTGCTCGCGAAACGGTTATGTATGCTGTCCTTCGCTGCACCGCAACCATACGGTTGGAGAAATCGGCGAACTGATGGAGCGCATGCGCGCAGTGGTGTTGATCGCGGAAGCGGGCTATGGCGCCGATACCGACCAGCACGATGTGTTCGCGCTGGCCGAGTCGCGCAAGAGAATGCTTGCAATCTATCGCGTCCCGGCCCTGTCGGCCGACGATGCCGGAATACTGCCGATGTCCAGGCTGATCAATGCGGATGTCGTCGTTGCGGCCAGCCGGGCAATGGATACGGAACCGGATACCGTTGTCTACCTTGCCTTTACCTCTGGCACGACAGGCGAGCCCAAAGGCGTCATGCACAGCGATAACACCTTGTTGGCTAACGCAAATGCCCTTGCAAATGACTGGTCGCTGGGCCAGGCATCGGTGATTTATACGCTCAGTCCGCTCTCGCACAACCTCGGTTTCGGCGCAATGGTTTCGGCCTTTTCCGTAGGCGCAGAGCTGGTCGTGCATGATCTCGTACGTGGCGAGAGCCTGGCAGAGCGCATCGCCGCCATCGGCGCTACCTTCCTGTTCGGTGTGCCGGTCCATGCGATCGACCTGCTCAAGGAAATTCGCGAGCGTGATCCGGCACTACTGAAAACCGTCCGAGGCTTTCGGATATCGGGCGCACCGGTGGCGCAGGAAGTCGCTGCCGAACTGCTGCGCTATGGCGTCGTTCCGCAAAGCGGTTACGGCATGACCGAGGCATGTTCGCATCATTACACGCTGCCTGATGACGATCCGAAAATGATTATCGAAACTTCCGGGCGCGCGTGTCCCGGTTACGAAATCAAGATCTTCAGCAAGGAAGATTCTGAAACGGAGCTTCCTGCAGGCGAGGTCGGGCAGATCGGAGGGCGCGGCGCGAGCTTGATGCTCGGCTACTTTGATAACCAGGCAGCGACCGAAGATTCCGTCAATGCGCAAGGCTGGTTCATGACCGGCGACCTTGGCTGGATGGATGAAAATGGCTATTTGCGTATTACCGGACGCAAGAAGGACGTGATCATCCGCGGTGGGCATAACATCTACCCGGCCAGGATCGAGGCTCTGGTCGGGCGCCACCCTGGCGTCGAGCGTGCAGCTGCAGTGGCAGTGGCCGACGAGCGCATGGGCGAAAAAGTATGTTTGGTCGTAATGCCGCGCTTGGGCGTGACACTGGAAGCATCGGACCTGCTGGCGCAACTGGACCAGCTTGGCTTATCGAAATTTGACATGCCCGAGTATTTCATCTCGGTAGCCGAGATTCCACTGACCCCGAGCGGCAAGCTTCTCAAGCGCGACTTGGTGCAGCAGATTCAAACGGGGAAGATTGTGCCGCAGCCCGTGAAGTACCTGGCGAAGGCTGGCTCCGCCATGCCGGACGCCGGCACGTGAGCGGCGTCGACGCGTCGAACGACGGGCAGGCGCTGGCACGCCTGCAAGAGGAAATGCGGCGTCCCCCTCTGCATGCTTTTCTCGCACCTCAGGCGCTTGCAGTGATTGCAGAGTCCGGCGAAGTCATCATTCGCCTACCGTTCCGGGAGGAATTTCGGCGTGACCCGGTTGAGGATGGCTACCATGGCGGAATTCTTGCCGCCCTGATCGACCTTGCCGGACATGCGGCGGTCGCAGTAAAAACAGGCAAGCCCGCGCCGACCATAGACCTGCGCATCGATTACCTGCGTCCGGCTCCCTCGGTCGATCTGGAAGCGCGCGCACGGGTGCTCCGGGCCGGACGCGCCATTGCCCGCGCTGATATCGAGGTCATGGCCAACGGCGTGCTGGTCGCTGTCGGGCGCGGTACCTTCAGTACCCTCTAGACAACAGACAACGACTTAACCAAGGACTTTCGTGCGCGCAGTGATAATCAAGGAATTCGGGTCGATCGATACCCCGGTGCTGGGAGAAATGCCGGAGCCAATACCAAAGGCGGGGGAGGTCATCGTCAGGGTGCGTGCCACGGCCGTCAATTTTGTCGACCTGCTGGTCGTTGCAGGAACCTACCAGTTTTTACCGCCACGTCCGTTCGTCCCCGGAAAGGGTCCCGCCGGCGTTGTTGTTGCGCTCGGCGAAGGCGTGATGGATCTCAAGGTGGGCGACCGCGTGCTGGCCATGGCAGAACAAGGGGGGTACGGAGAACTGGCAGCCGTGCTCGCGAGCCAGTGTTATCGGATCCCGGAGCAAATGAGTTTCGGCGATGCGGCCTCGATGTCACTGGCCTATGACACTGCATGGTTCGCATTGCGGGAGCGCGGGCGCTATCGGGCCGGCGAGGTCGTACTTGTGCTCGGCGCCACCGGCGCCGTCGGCTACGCGGCGGTTCAGCTTGCAAAGGCCATGGGTGCGACAGTTCTGGCTGGTGTCTCGTCGGTGGCGAAAGCCGACATGGTCTCCGCTGCCGGCGCGGCCATCATTGACCTGTCGGCGCCAGATTTGCGCAACAGCCTGCGCGACCAGGTGCACGCTGCAAATAACGGCAAGGGCGCAGATATCGTGATTGACATGCTGGGCGGCGACATATTCGACGCTGCGCTACGCGCCGTGGCATGGCGCGGACGCGTAGTCGTCGTCGGTTTTGCCGCCGGCAGAATTCCGACGATTAAGGCGAATTACCTGATGGTGAAGAATATCGAAGTGAGCGGGATGCAGGTTAGCGACTACCGCAAGAAAATGCCTGAATTAGCGGCGCAGTGTTTCGCTGAAATTTTTTCATTTTATGAGGCCGGAATGGTCAAGCCGGCTTCCTATACCGCTTTGCCGTTGGAGCAATTCGCCACTGGACTGCGGATGGTCCAGGAGCGTAGCGCCAAAGGGCGCGTGATTTTGACGCAGGAGAAATAAGCATGTAGTCGGCCAAACTTCAAGAGACGGCCAAGCGCACTTTTACGCGACATTACACTGGGAATTTTATGCCGATGCCATTACCTGTTCATAACCGATATCCGTTCTCGCTGATTGACCAGCGTCCGGACTTCAATTGGCCGGAAGGCAAACGATTGGCCTTTTACGTATGTTGCAACATCGAGTATTTCGCCTTCGGCAGCGGACTTGGCTCCGAAATCGGCATGGTCAATCCGGCGCCCAACCAGCGTAGCTATGCGTGGCGCGACTATGGCAATCGCGTCGGCCTGTCGCGCATTCTCGACCTGCTTGACGAGTTGGGACTGCCCGGCTCACACAACGTCAATTCATTCCTGTACGACACACACCCGGAAATTTTTGAGCGTATTCGCCGGCGCGGCGACGAAATTATCGGGCATGGCCGCACCAATGCGGAGCGTCAGTCCTCGATGTGGGAGCAAGACGAAGCCAGGCTCATTGCAGATAGCACTGCGGCCATCACAAACAATGAAGGTAAGGCGCCAAGTGGCTGGCTGGGACCCTGGCTGGCCGAAACCTACAATACGCTGGACCTGCTTAAAGAGGCCGACTACAAATATGTGCTGGACTGGGCGGCCGACGACCAGCCGTTCTGGATGGACACCCGCGCCGGCAAACTACTGTCCGTGCCGTATTCGCTGGAAATCAATGACTCGCCGGCCATGGTTTTTCGCCATCATTCCGCCCGAGAATTTGGCGACATGATCGTCGACCAATTTGAAGAGATGATCGTTCAGTGCGAGAAACAGCCGTTGGTTTTCTCGACCATTTTGCATACCTTTGTCGCCGGCCAGCCGTTTCGCCTCGGCCCGATCCGGAAAGCTCTCCGACACTGCATGCAGCATCCGCTGGCAGACCGGGTCTGGTACACCACCCCGGGCGGCATTGCTGATTATTGCTACAAGCACCTGGCGCCCGGTGTTCTTTCCAACAGCTAGAAAAATCGGCCCGCCAGGATCAAGCGTAACTCCCAATGTGGCTGAGGTACGGTGTGCATTGAGCTCGGTGCAAAATTACAGGGGGAGTGAGCATGATGAGCGCGAGGTCGAGAGAGTTAAACAGATTGTCAGCCTGCCAGGTCGCAGCCGGCATCGAGGGGGGTGACTTTACTGCCGAAGACGTAGTTCAGGACTGTCTGGCGCGTATCGCTGAACGTGACGGCCAGGTCCATGCCTGGACTGCGGTCGATCCCGAGCAGTCACTTGCACACGCGCGGCAAGCCGACCGCTCCGCCACGCGCGGCCCCCTGCACGGCGTGCCGATCGGCGTCAAGGATGTCATCGACACCGCGGATCTGCCCACGCAGATGGGCTCTGCGTTATACCGTGGCTACCAACCGCGTTTCGACGCCAGTTGTGTCGCGCTCGCCAAAGCAGCCGGTGCGATCGTGCTCGGCAAAACTGCCACTGCTGAATTTGCCGGAACTGCACCGCCGGCCACGCGCAATCCCTTGAACCTCGAACACACACCTGGAGGCTCGTCAAGCGGCTCCGGCGCTGCAGTAGCGGACTGTATGGTCCCGCTGGGCTATGGCACGCAAACAGGCGGCTCGACGCTTCGCCCCGCGTCATTTTGCGGCGTGATCGGCTTTAAGCCCACCTTCGGCGCCTATAACATGGCGGGCGTTAAAACTGCCGCGGTGAGCTTTGACACCCTGGGCCTGATCGCTCGTTCGCTGGACGATATTGAACTGTTCCACGCCGTATTGGTTGGCGACAAACCGCACCGTGCCGTGGCTGGCGATAACGCCCCCCGCATCGGCGTCTGCCGCACCCATCTGTGGGATCAGGCTCAAGCGGAAACCGTCGCGGCAATCGAAATAGCGGCCCACACGCTGAGCCGGGCAGGGGCCCTGGTCGAAGAATTTTCTACTCCGCAGGGCTTTGATCAGTTGACCGCGCACCGGGCTGCGGTCAACGGCTATGAGCGTTCACGTGGAATGGCCGCCGAATGGTTTGGCAGCCGGGAAACCTTGAGCGCGCAGATGAGAGACACCTGTGAGGTCGGGTTTGCCATCAGCCGTGCGCAGTACGTGCAAGCCTTGACGACAATCGAGGAGTCCAGGCGCCGGATGAACCAGCATTTTGCCGGCTTCGATGCAATTCTGACCCCCTGCGTTTCCGGCGAGGCGCCTGCCGGGCACGCCTATGCAGGCGACCCGCGTTTCCAGGAACTATGGACCTTGCTGCATATGCCAAGCATATCGCTACCGACACACCGCGGACCCAATGACTTACCGGTCGGAATTCAACTGGTTACGCGCCATTATTTCGAACAGCAACTGTTTGACGTAGCGCGCTGGGTCGAGGCGCGACTTCGATAAAGGATCGGCCTTGCAGCGGACTACTTTATTGTTGACCTGCACGATACTGATGGATTGATCAGTTACTTCAGCCAGTGAGTATTCATGCATCGGTTGCATGAGAATCTTCTTAATGGTCCGCATTACCCCGCATTTACTTATCGACATACTGGTAATTCCGGCACGCAGCGCCCTGGTTGGCACATGAGCTGAGCAGGCTTGACAGTCGTAAAGTTTTTGTTGATGTGTACACTTGCATGCGATAGTCTTCAATCAGGCGCATGAGAATTTCAAGTAAGGAAAGTCCCTTTCAAGGAAGCCGATAATGAAGAGTTTCATTCCAAAAGCCTGTGCAGCTGCGATGCTGCTGTGTATCGAGATACAAGCCGGCGGGAACGCCTTGGCGCAGGCCAAAGCGGAGCCGACAGTTGCTGAAATCGCGAATCTGCAAGGCGAAAGCCGTCAGAAGATCCTGCGCGAAGGCGCGAAAAAGGAAGGCGAGCTGAGCTTGTACAGTTCCATGCCACAAGGTGACATTAGCGCCCTGTCAGAGGCTTTCGGTAAACACTACGGAATCAAGGTAAAAGTCTGGCGCGCAAGTTCTGAAGGCGTGTTGCAAAAGATCGTAACGGAAGCACGCGGCGGACGGTTTGAGGTCGATATCGTCGAGAACAGCGTCCCTGCAATGGAGGCGCTCCGTCGGGAAAAATTGCTGCAACAGGTTATCTCGCCGGCGCAGGCCGACATCATGCCGGAAGCAATTCCAGTGCACAAGGAGTGGCTCGGCAGCACCTTTGATGTATTTGTCCAGGGGTACAACACGAACTTGGTTAAAAAGGAAGATCTGCCGAAGTCTTATCAGGATTTGCTCGATCCGAAGTGGAAGGGAAAGCTTGGTATCGAGGCTGAGGATCAGAGCTGGTTTGCCGTCCTGCTCCAGGAGCTCGGAGAAGAGAAAGGGTTAAAACTGTTTCGTGACATGGTCGATACCAACGGAATCTCGGTTCGTAAAGGCCATACGCTACTGGCTAACCTAGTCGCTTCAGGTGAGGTGCCGCTAGCCCTCACACTTTACAACTACGCGCCCGATCAACTCAAGCAGCAAGGCGCGCCTATCCAATCATTCATCATTCCTCCGGCTATTGCTCAGTTTCGAGCCGTAGGCCTGCTCAAGAAGGCGCCTCACCCTCACGCCGCAATGCTGTGGTACGACTTCATGCTTAGTGAAGAAGCGCAGCAGATTTTAGTCAAACGCTTCAACATCCCGACTCACACCAAGGTGAGCGCGCCTATCAAAAGTCAGCAGATCAAGTTCATCAATCCGGTCCAGGCGCTTGATATGAATGAAAAATGGCTCAAGGCCTACGAGCAGGCGGTGACTAAACGCAGCCGCTAGTAGCCCGAACGTTGTAGAACCCAATGCGGCGCCAGTCTGACTGGGCCGCGCTGATCCGAACGCTTTGATGACCTGTGCGGCCTCGAGCTGGTATCTGGCACGCATGAATCCTATCGATGAAGAAAGCCGACTATGAATCGTTTCATGACAAAAGCATGTGCCGCATTACTATTGCTGTGCCTAAATCCGGTCACCGCCAGTATTGCGAAGGCTGAGCCGACCGTAGCCGAAATCGCGCTTCTTCAGGGCGAGCAACGCCAGCAGCGCCTGATTGAAGGCGCGAGGAAAGAACGAGAGCTGAACGTGTACCACGTCATGCCGGGAATCGATATGGCGCCGGTGATCGAAGCGTTTACTAAAAAATATGGCATCGCTGTAAAAACCTGGCGCTCGAGTTCTGAATTAGTGCTGCAGAGGGTCGTGACTGAGGGACGCGGCGGCCGGTTTGCCGTCGACATTATCGAAAATAACGGCCCTGAAATGGAGGCGCTGCACAGGGAAAAGATGTTGCAGCAAGTCAATTCTCCGACTTCGACCGACATTATTCCCGAGGCAATTCCTGCGCACAGGGAATGGGTTGGCAACACGATTGATATCTTTGTCCAAGCCTACAATACCAACTTGATCAAAAAGGAGGACCTGCCGAAATCCTATCAGGAACTGCTTGATCCGAAGTGGAAGGGCCGGCTCGGCATAGAGGGCGCAGACCAGCACTGGTTTGCTTTGCTGGCACAGGAATTGGGTCAGGAAAGAGCTACCAAACTGTTTCGCGATATTGTTGATACGAATGGCATCTCGGTGCGCAGCGGCCATTCGCTGCTGGCTAATCTGGTCGCGTCAGGTGAAGTGCCTTTGGCTTTGACCGTGCTCAATTACACGCCTCCACAATTGAAACAGAACGGCGCGCCGATTGAATCATTCGTCATGGCGCCACGTATCGCTTATTTCAGGGGCATCGGCGTGGCCAGGAAGGCGCCCCATCCTTATGCCGCGATGTTATTTTATGATTTCTTGCAGAGCGACGAGGGGCAACAAATTTTAGCTAACCGCTTCAAAATTCCGGTGAGCAAAAAGGTTGGCGTGTTCAACGAGAGAAGTCAGCTTAAGTTCATTGATCCAAAGATGTTTCTCGATAACAACGAGAAATGGATCAAGACATTCGAAGAGACCATAACAAAACGCGTCAGACAGTAATTGCAAAGGACAGGCTTGCATCCGTTGGCCGGCAGATCAATTTGCCGAACCTTCGATTAGCCCGGCATTACATAATTCCCGGCAACCCTAAAGAGTACGAAATGACATCAGTTTTATCGGATCAATCTGAGCACATCAGGGAAAAGGCGAGTCCTGAGACGACCGAAAAGCAGCGATATATCGGGCTTCCGGTGACCCGTCTTGAAGATTTTCCGCTGGTGACCGGACGCGCGTGTTTTCTCGGTGATCTATCGTTCCCGCATCAATTGCACATGCGGGTTGTGCGATCGCAGGTGGCGCACGGTCGTATTGTGTCCATCGATATGGAAGAAGCGCTGAAGGTGCCCGGTGTGCTTGCGATCTGGACGACCGCGGACGTCGACGAAATTCCTCCAATTTCGTTTCGTGCAACGACTATCAAGGGACTGGAGCGTTATCGCCAGCCGATACTGGCACGTGAATATGTGCGTTATGTTGGCGAGCCGGTTGCGGTCGTGTTTGCCGATGACGCGTATCGTGCTGAAGATGCTGCCGAACTGGTTGTCATCGACGTGGATAGTTTGCCGCCGATTGTCGATGCGTTAAGCGCGCCAGGTGAGTTTGCTCCCGGTTGCACCACCGAACCGGTGGTCCTTGAAAAAGGTTACGGTGACCTCGACGCCGCAATGGCGCAGGCCTTCAAGATCGTGGAACTGGAATTGGCAATCGGTCGCCATTCCGGAATTCCCCTGGAAACACGCGGCGCCCTGGCCCGTTACAACCAGGCGCGCAACCACCTCGAGCTGCATGGTGCGGCCAAGCGTCCGCACTTTAACCGCGAGCAATTAGCCGAGTTGTTGAGCATTCCGCCTTCCTCGATCGATTTGTTTGAAAACCATGTCGGAGGCAGTTTCGGCGTGCGCGGCGAGCTCTATCCGGAAGACGTGCTGGTCTGCCTGGGAGCACTGCGACTGCGTCGCCCCGTAAAATGGGTCGAGGACCGCCGTGAACATATGATGGCGACCAATCAGTCGCGCCAGCAAACGCACCGGATCAAGGCGGCGGTTGACGCACAGGGATACATTCTAGGCATCCAAAATACGATGTTTCACGACCAGGGCGCTTACGTGCGTACTCACGGTGCGCGTGTGGCCGACATGACCATGGCCTTGCTGCTCGGTCCCTACCGGGTACCGGCCTATCGCAGCACGGGCTACTTCAGACTGACAAACAAGACGCCGGCCGCGACCTACCGTTCCCCCGGTCGCTACGAGGGTTCCTTCGTACAGGAACGCCTGATGGATGCGATAGCAGGCGCATTGGGAATTGATTCGATCGACATACGCCGCCGAAATCTGATCGGCAAGGAGGAAATGCCGTTCGATCGTCATGTGGATGCCAACGGTGCAGAAATCATTCTCGACTCGGGCGATTACGCCGGCTTGCTGGACAAAGCGCTGCTGGCTGCAGATTGGGCAGGGCTGCGCAGTCAGGTCGCGCAGCGGCGCGCTGCCGGCGAAATGGTTGGACTTGGCTTGGGAATGTTCGTCGAGAAAAGCGGCATGGGACCCTACGACGGCGTTCGCATCAATGTCGATACCGATGGCTACGTCGAAGTCGTGACCGGCGCCGCCTCGGTAGGGCAGGGGGTGGAAACTGTCATGGCGCAGATTTGCGCCGAGACGCTCGGGGTGGATTATTTGCGTATCAGGGTTACGCACGGCCAAACCAACCGGATCGCCTATGGTAACGGAGCGCACGCTTCGCGCGTCACGGTAATGACCGGCAGCGCGACCCATGTCGCGGCTCTTAAATTGCGCGAGAAAGCGATCGATGTCGCGGCTGAAATGCTGAAAATTCCGCACGCCGCGCTGGACATTGTGGACGGGCGTGTGGTGGTCCTGGACGGCTCCAGCGAAAAAGCCGTCACTCTTGGGGAGATCGCGAAAAATCTTGCTCCGGCTTCGCCGCTGCGTGGCGCGCGCGAGCCCGGATTGTCCGCGGAAGGATGGTTTCATACCGAGGACGAGAATTATCCGTACGGTGTGCATATTGCGATGGTGTGCGTCGATGCCGAAACCGGCGGCGTCGCGGTCGAACGTTACGCGATCGCCTATGACGTCGGGCGCGCAGTCAACCCGATGTTGATCGAGGGCCAGATGGTGGGCGGCCTGGCACAGGGAATCGGCGGCGCGCTCTTTGAAGAGTTTGTCTACGATTCGCAGGGACAGCCACTATCGCTTACCTTTGCCGACTATCTCATGTTGTCGGCGAAGGAAATGCCGCCTGTGAATGTATTGCTTTGTGAAGACGCGCCGAGTCCGCTCAACCCGCTCGGGCTCAAAGGAGCGGGCGAGGGCGGCATCACTGCGGTAGGGGCTGCCATTGCCTCGGCAATCGACGACGCGATTGGCATGCCTGGGGCAGTAACCCGCCTTCCGGTGACCCCACAACGCCTCAGGCAAATCCTGGCAAGAAAACCGAACACAAATCCGTCCCATGCGGCGCATTAATCTACATTGAGGAAGTCATGTCTGAACCATTGATGAATTTGAAATGTGAAATTGTGCTGGCCCATCGTATTCTCGTCGGCCAGGGCGTGATGGAAGCATTCGGCCATGTCAGCGCGCGTCATCCGGAAATGCCAGAGCGCTTTTTGTTGCCGGCTGCCTGCGCGCCGAGCATGGTCGGCGTGGACGATATTCTGGAATTCAATATGGAAGGACGACCGATTCATCCAACCGACACCAAGCTATTCTCAGAAAGCATCATTCATGCAGCGATTTATCGGGCGCGGCCGGATGTAATGGCTGTCGCACACCATCATTCACCTTCCATCATGCCGTTTTGTGTGACTGGCGTGGAGCTCAAGCCGGTATCGCAAACCGGCGCGGCCATGGGAGCACATGTGCCGTTCTGGGATAGTCGCACCGAATTCGGCGACACCAAGTTGCTGGTGGTAACGTCAGAAGAAGCTGATTCGCTTGCGCGTGCGCTGGGGCCGAACTGGCTCGTGCTGATGCGCCGCCATGGCGCCACCGTCGTTGGGCAAAGTCTGCGTGAAATGGTGTTTCGCGCAGTGCATTCCTGCCGCGACGCAGATTATCAACTCCAAGGAAGAGCATTGGGCCCGATAGATCCGCTTACGCCGAAAGAACAGGAGTTGGCTGGCGGCCAATTGCGTCCTGACCCGATCAACCGATGCTGGCAACATTGGCTCACCTTGCTGCCTTCAGGCTTGCATCCTGCCGATGGCGCCGGTGCAGCACGACCGTAGGCTGCGCCGGCTTGCGTTTTGCCGGACAAACCCATGATTGACGGTCGTATCAAATTTCGCCATCTGCAATGCTTTCTGGCCGTGGCCAACACCTCGAGCCTCAACAAGGCCGCCGCTGCACTGTGCATTTCGCAGCCTGCCGTCTCGAAGACGGTAAAGGAACTGGAAGACATCTTAAATTTCCGCATGTTCGACCGCGGCCGCCGCGGTGCGCAGTTGACGCAACGCGGGGTTATTTTCTTTTCGTATGCCGAGTCGGCGGTGGACGCGCTGCAAAAGGCCGCGCGCTGCATGAGCGAAACCGAACCGGACCTGGGTCCCTCGCTGCGCATAGGCGCGACGCCGGCGATGACGACTTCATTCCTGCCGCGCGCGCTGCTGACCTTCAGCTCGCTGGTGCCGAATGCGCAGATCAGCATTTCTACCGGGACCACCAGCTATCTCATGCAACAGCTGCGCGCCGGTGAATTCGACCTGCTGCTGTGCCGACACCTCGACCCCGAAGGATTGGCCGGACTTTCCTTCGAATTTTTATATGCTGATCCACTCGTGGCCGTGGTGCGACCTGGTCATCCTCTGCTGGACACGGCTGCCGAGGGCAACAAGGCGCGGCAATATCCCTGCGTCCTGCCACCCAAAACCTCGATTAACCGTACCGCGGTAGCGCCGCTGGCGATGGCGCTCGGCATCGGGCCGATTACCAGTTTTATCGAAAGCCTGTCGATTTCATTTGGTCGTGGCTACACCACCATCAGCGACGCAGTCTGGTTCGTGCCCTGGTGGGCGGTGGAGCCGGACGTGGAGCGCGGCCTGCTGGTCAAGCTGGTGCCATCCATGGGCGCAGGCGACGAAACCATCGGCTTGATGGCGCGCTCTACCGGCTTGATGATGCGGGCGAATGTCGTGCCGGATCCGGTGATGCGTGTCCTGATCAATGCCATGCGAACCTCGGCGCTTGAATGCCGTATGAAAGTCTTTTAAGCAGGGCAGTGCGCAATGTACTGCCCGGAAGTGCTTGTCTTTTACGTCGCATCCGCGCTTTTTCCATAACCATCGGTTATTGCTCCCTGCCCAAAAAATGATTTTATCTTCGCGTCCGACCGCCCTACTATCGTCCTTGTAATAACAAAAATAACTTGCGTAAGCCTGGGGCAGCCACAGTGGCGGCGCCCGGCTGAACCTGGTGAGCCGGCAGGCAAGCGAGCTGCCCTACGGAGACAACAGAGGTAAGGATTCATGGCAGTCGATCAGATTACCTTCCAGGTCATACAGAGTCGCCTGAGCGGGATTGTTCAGGAAATGCAGGACAATATCTTCCGCACCGGGTATTCCACCATCATCCGCGAATCGCAAGACGCCAGTTGCATGCTGTTGAATGCAAAGGGTGACGTCGTCGGCGAAAACGTCGTGCTGCCCTTGCACGTCTCGGCCCTGCCCGAAGTCGTGCGCGCAGTTTTGCGCGATTACGGCGACGATGTCTTTCCCGGTGACGCTTTCCTGACCAATCACCCCTACCTCGCCGGCGTGACGCATTCCATCGATATGGCGGTAGTGACGCCCATGTTTTACGAAGGCGTATTGATCGCCTTTTGCGCCAGCATCGCGCACAAGAGCGACCTCGGCGGCATGGTGCCCGGCACCGGTTCCAGCAATGCGCGCGAGATATTCCAGGAAGGTATCCAGTATCCGCCGGTGAAGTACATGAACCGCGGCGTGGTGGTGAAGGAAGTCGACGCCATCCTGCGCGCCAACAGCCGCACGCCGGACCTGATCATGGGCGATATCCGCGGGCAGGTCGGCACCGCCAGGCTGGGCGAACAGCGCCTGACTGCGCTGGCTGACCGCTATGGCGTGGAGGCGCTGACGGCCAGCTTCGCCGAGGCTGAAACGCGCACCGAAGAGCGCGTGCGGCAGACGCTGGCGGAGTGGCCTGACGGCGTGACCGAAGGCGAAGCGTATGTCGACAACGATGGCATCGTGCTCGACCGCATGATCAAGTACCACGTGCAAATTACCAAGACCGGCAATCGTATCCTGTTCGACTTCAGTGGCTCGGGCGACCAGACGCTCGGGCCTTTGAATATCCTGCCGCCGGTGGTGCGCGGCTGCTGCTTTTTCGCCATGACGGCCATGATCGATCCGGCCTTACCCAAGAACGGTGGACTGGCACGCGTGGTTGAAATGAAATTCCGTGATGGCTCCGTCCTTCATCCGCGCTTTCCCGCGCCGACCAATACCTACATGGCTTCTGCTACCGCCGTCACCGAGGCCTTGCTGCAAGCATTAAGCAAGCTGGTCCCTGGCCGCAAGACCGCTGGCACCGGTGGGGTAGGCGGCTTGATGATCGGCGGTAAACGCGCGGACAAATCGGCCTTTGTTCAATATGAAATCGTCGGCTCCGCGTATGGCGCGCGAACCGGCAAGGATGGCGTCTCCGGCACCAGCGTCTTGCTCGATAACGCGCGCACCGCGCCCATTGAGGTATTGGAAACGGAATTTCCGACGCGGGTGCGGCGCTTCGAGCTGATCTGCGATTCCGGCGGCGCAGGGCAATATCGCGGCGGACTGGGGATACGGCGCGAGTATGAAATCCTGACCGATGAAGTGCAGTTCAACCTGCGCGGCGGCAAGCACACGCATCCTGCTGAAGGCCTCGATGGTGGGCAGCCCGGGCGCTTCGGCGCATTCATTGTCGATCCGGGATTACCTACCGAAAAGCGCATGCCGGGCAGATTTGCCGGCCTCCACTTAACGTACGGCAGCGTCGTACGCCTGGAAAAATCCGGCGGCGGAGGCATCGGCGACGTAACGCAGCGACCGTTTGAAAAAATCGTCAGCGACGTGCTGGACGGTTACGTCAGCGCAGCCGCTGCCGTGCAGGAGTATGGCGTGGATGCAGCGCGCTTGCAGCAGGCATTGGACGCATGGCCGAAGCAGAAAGGCAGCACATCATGAGCTATCGCGTCGCAGTCGACACAGGCGGCACCTTTACCGATTTCGTCTTTCTTGACGAGCAGAGCGGCCGCATCGAAATCATGAAAGTACCTTCTACCCGCGGTAACGAATCGGTCGCCATAGTCGATGGCTTGAGCCGCTGGCTGGAAAGCAAGGGAATCGGCGCAGAACAGATTTCATTTTTTGCGCACAGCACCACCGTGGGCACCAACGCCATGCTCGAAGAAAGCGGCGCCCGGACCGGTCTCCTGATCACGGAAGGCTTCCGTGGCGTGTACGAAGTGGGCGAACAGTCGCGCGGCTACGGCAGCGTGATTTACGATCTGTTTTTCGACAAGCCGAGCATGCTGGTGCCGCCGCGGCTGACCGAAGAAATCGCTGAACGCGTGCTGTTCGATGGTGCGATCCTGCACCCGCTGGATGAAGCGCAGGCCCGCACCAGCATCATGAAACTGGTGGATGCCGGCGTGGAGTCGATCGCGGTCTGCCTGCTGTTTTCATTTCGGAATCCACAGCATGAAGCGCGCATCGGCGCCTTGATTCGCGAGCTCGCGCCGCACATCAATGTCTCGGTCTCGAGCGACATCGTGCCGCAGATGCGCGAGTACTACCGGCTGTCCACGACTGTAGTCAACGCCTACCTCAATCCCTTGCTCGAATCGTATCTGCAGCGACTCGACAGCCGCCTGCAGGAATTGGCAATGCAGACGCCGCAGCGCTACGTGATGCGTTCGAATGGCGGGCTGGCGACCTTTGACGGGGCGGCGAAACGCAGCGTGCAAACGGTATTGAGCGGGCCGGCTGCCGGTGTCATGGCGGCCCAGGCATTCGCCAGGGCCAGCGGCGTGCACGAAATGGTCACCTTCGACATGGGCGGCACCAGCACCGATGTCGCGCTGATCACGGGCGGGCAGGCAATGCGGCGCATGTCCGGCAAAGTGAATCGGCGCGATCTGCTGATCCCCATGCTGGATATCCATACCGTCGCTGCCGGCGGCGGCACCGTGGCCTGGATCGATGAGCTCGGTTCGCTGCAGGTCGGGCCGCGCAGCGCCGGCTCGGTGCCGGGACCAGTCTGTTACAGCCGCGGCGGCACGGAAGTCACGATTACCGACGCCAACCTGATACTCGGCTATCTGAACGCCGATTTTCCGTTGGCCGGCGGCTCGCTGCGCCTGGATCGCCAGGCCGCGCTGAAGGCCATCGAGCAGCGCATCGCTACGCCGCTGGGTCTCTCGGTCACCCAGGCAGCGCGCGGCATCATCGAAATCGTCAACGTGAAGATGCAGGAAGCGATCAAGGTCGTGTCGTCGAATCGTGGGTATGACCTGCGCGATTTTTATCTTTACTCATTCGGCGGTGCGGGATCGCTGCATGCGGGACAAATCGCGCGCGAACTCGGCATGCGCGGCGTGATCATTCCTACCTTCCCCGGCGTGACAGCAGCGCTCGGGCTATTGCTGTCCGACCTGCGTCATGACTACGTTCAATCGGAACTGCGCGATGTACGCGACATCACTGCAGAGGCGATGAATGCCCATTTTGAGCGACTGGTGCGGCAGGCGCGTGACGAGCTGTCGGCCGAGGGCTTTTGCGACGATGAAATCCGCTTCGAATTTCATCTCGACATGCGCTACGCCGGCCAGGGTTACGAGCTGACAGTGGCCGTGCCGGCCTATCCTGTCGATTCCGCCGACCCGGCACTGTTGCGCGCACAGTTCGATCGCGAGCATGCGCGCTTGACCGGACATTCTGCCCCGACTGAAGCGGTCGAGATCGTCAATTACCGCGTGGCTGGCGTGGTCGCCGTGCCGCAGGCGCCGATGACGAATCCGTTTACCCATGCTGCCGAGGCCACGGTAGAGCAAGCCTTGCTGGGCACTACCGGCGTGTATTTCGACGAGGTCTCAAGCGCCACGCCGGTGGTTGACCGGACCCGGCTGCCGCCTGGCAGCAGCATCACTGGTCCGGCACTGCTGCTGCAGGCCGACACGACCATCATCGTGCAGCCCGGCGAGACTGCCGTGATTGATCCGGCATTCGGCCATATCGAAATTTTATTGAGTTAGCCATCTGCGCACGACGGAGTGAAACGTCGGCACGAAGTTTTTTAGGAGACTGGAATGCAATTGAATATCGGCAGCACCCCGGCGCACCGCCTGCAGGATCGCGTCACCATCATCACGGGCGGTGCCCACGGCATCGGCAAGGCCTATGCACAACGCTTCGCACAGGAAGGCGCGAAAGTCGTGGTCGCCGATATTGACGGGGAAGCGGCCGAACAGGTCGCGCGCGAAATCAACGAAGCGGGCGGCACAGCGATCGGATTGCGGGTCGATATTTCCGACCTGGCGCTGTGCCAGCAAATGGCCAGCACGACGATGGAAAAATTCGGCCGGATCGACGCCCTGGTCAACAACGCCGCGCTGTTTTCGCGTATCCCCATGACGCGCGGGCGCTTTGACGCGATCCCGGAGGCCGAATGGGACCGCATGTTCCAGGTCAACGTAAAAGGCATCTGGTTCACCTGCCGCGCCGTCGTGCCCTTCATGGAAGCCCAACAATATGGCCGCATCGTCAACGTGTCTTCGTCCACCGTATTCCAGAACCCGGGCACGCGGATTCATTACATCAGTTCGAAAGCTGCCGTAATCGGCTTTACGCGCACATTGGCGCGTGAAATCGGCGCCAGCAATATTACGGTCAACTGCCTGAGCCCGGGAAGCACGCTAAGCGAGGAAGACCCTACCGAAGAAACCAAGGCCTACCGCGCACGCCGGGTGGTGGACCGCGCGATCCAGCGGATTCAGTATCCCGACGACCTGGCTGGCGCAGCAGTGTTCTTTTGTTCCGAAGACAGTTCCTTCATCACCGGACAAAACCTGATTGTCGACGGTGGCCAGGTCATGATGTAATGACCGACAGTCGATCAGCCAGCCTCATGATTTTTCACCACCTTGTTTTGGAGAGAAAATGAACATCACCTTATCCCGTCGCATGCTGGCGCTGCAGTCGTCATTGCTAATTCTCGCCTTGCTTGCGGCAGTTCCATCGCAGGCGCAGGTCCCGATGTACCAGGGCGCCGATCGCGCTCAACGGCTGGCCGACGGAGCGCGTCGCGAAGGCAGCCTGAACATCTTTTCGTCGATGACGGAACGCGATACGTCGACTGTGGTCAAGGCTTTCGAAAAGAAGCACGGCGTCAAGGTTAACGTCTGGCGCTCGGGCAAGGACAAGGTATTGCAGCGCGTGATTTCCGAAGCACGGGCTTCGCGTGACGAGGTCGATGTAGTTTGGAACGTCGCTCCCGAAATGGAAGCGCTGCATCAGGAAAAGCTGCTCCAGCCTTCCTGGTCGCCGATGCAGAAAGGCTTGATACCGGAAGCGCTGCCCAAGCATGGAGAGTGGACTGGTTCGATGGTGTATGTGTTTGTGCAGGCGTATAACCCGAAGCGCGTCAGCAAGGAGGAACTGCCGCGAACCTGGCAGGATTTGGCCCATCCCCGCTGGAAGGGCCGTCTCGGCATCGAGTTCAAGCAGCAGGAATGGTTTTATGGGTTGATGAACGTGATCGGCGAAAAGCAGGGTTCCGACCTGTTCCGTAACGTGGCGGCCACGAATGGAATGGCTGTTCGCATGGGCAGTTCGGTGCTGGCCAATTCCGTGATGAATGGCGAGACGGATTTTGCGATCACCATGTACAGCTTCCTGGTCGATCACGGCAAGGCCAAGGGGGGCGATATCGAGTACCTGGCGCTGTCGCCCACCCTTGCCCTCACCGACGGTATCGGCATCCTGAAGAAGGCCAAGCATCCGCACGCGGCGACGCTGTTCATGGATTTCATGCTGAGCGACGGGCAGAAGATCCTTGCCGAAAACCTGATCGCCACGACGGAGCGCGGCGACACGAACCTGGCGCGCTTCCAGTTGAAGTACATCGATCCGGCAAAAGTCCTGGATGAATATCCGAAGTGGACCAAGCTGTATGACGACACTATCAATAATCGCGGGGTGGTGGCGACTAAACCATAGTACGTTCTGGCGGAGGCACTAGCCGGGGATCCTCAGTTCCGGGATCTGTAACCCACATTTTAAGCAAGTTTAAAAACGCGAAAAAAATTCAAACGCATCAGCATAGTATGCCGCTTGATGAAAACGGACATCTCAAAACGTTAGCATCGGTAAGTTGACAAAGATGACCTACTAACCAAAATGCTCCGTCCCGGAGAAGCCGGGACGGAGCATTTTCAAATCGCTACTCCTGTAAGCGTGGCCCTACATTCAGATCGCGGCCAGCCGCACATCCACCACAGCACACCGTCCGCCGCGTACCACGCGCATCGCCTCTTCCAGCACCCCCATCAAAGCATCCGCCCGCTCGACGGTCTGCCCGAACGCTCCGCCCGCGCCTTCCGCGACCATGGCGAAGTCAGACGAAGGCCCGAGACTTACCCAGTCGCGTTCAGCGCCTGCAGTCGATCCGGTCGGATGAATCCGGTGGAAATTTTCCTTGGTCGCATTCCACCCCTCATTATTGAAAATAATCGTCAGGAACGGCGTGTTATAGCGTCGCGCGGCCCAGTACACCGCTGTCGGCGTGCCGAAGAAAAACGAGCCATCGCCAGTGAGGCAGACGACATCTTTATCAGGCGCGGCCAGCTTGGTGCCGATCGCTGCGCCGCCGCCGAAGCCGAGCGAGCTGCCACCGCTGCCGAACAGCGTGCCGGGTTTGGTGCGCGCCAGATTGTGGTAGACGGCCGGCGTGCTGGTCACTGATTCGTTGATGATGATGGTGTCGTCGTTGATGACTTCGCGCAGGCAGGTCGTGACCCACTCCGCGGTGATGCTGCCGTCGCTCGGCGCGAGCTGCTTTTTCGCCCAGGTGCCTCGCATCGCTTCATGCTTCGACTTTGTCTCTGCCAGACGCGTAGAGTGTTTGCCGGCATCGATCTGCGCAGCGGAATCCAGGTAACGGTTCATTTGCTTCAAGGCCGTGGTCGCATCCGCCTTGAAGAAATTCTGCGCTGGCATGTACCACAGCGGAATCGATTCCTTTAGTGGATCGACGTCAATGTAAAACACCTTGCTCGTCGCGTTCGGCACTGCGCCGCTGGCCGGTAGCCAGGGCACGTCGCAGTCGACCACCACGATCACGTCGGCCTCTGCGATAAGCGGGCCGGACAGATAGCCGAGGTGCAGCGGATGGTTAGCCGGAAAATTCATGTGGATAGGGCGCTCTTCCACGACCGGGATCGCCAGGCGTTCACAGAAGCGCACCAGCTCGGCGACCGAGGCGGGAATGCGGCCCGAGTAGGAAGTGATCAGCAGCGGGCGCTCGGCTGCCAGCAAGGCGGCGCAGATTTCCTCAACGCCTTCTTCGGGCAGCGCAGCGGGCGCGATGCGCTTCCAGTTCTGCACCGCGAAATTCGATGGCGCGACTTCTTCCTCAAGCGTTTCGCGCGCGCCGGTCAGGTAGACCGGGCCCGGCGGATCGCTTTCAGCAATCTGGATCGCGCGGTGGACCAGTTGCTTGACGTTCTTGCCGGTGCGGATGTTGTAGTCCCATTTAACGTATTGACGCACGATGCCGGCTTGGTCGAATACGTCCTGGAAGTAGTTCGCCGAACGATTGCGCGTGCCGGGCAGTTCGCCTTCCAGCGTGTGCGGCGTAAGACCGGCAAAGATGAACACCGGCACACGACCGCGGAAGGCATTGTGCAGACTGCCACCGAGATTCTGCGTGCCGACGTCGACGTGCACGAACACGGCCTGCGCCTTGCCGGTTACCTGCGAATAGCCATGCGCGGCGGTGATTGCGACGTTCTCGTGCGGGCATAACAGCACCTTCGGCGTAGCGCGATTTTCTGCGCCGGCTTTACCCAGGCTTTCGATGATGCCGGCATGGTCGCTGCCGAAATTGGCGAAGATGTAGTCAACGCCGGCTTCCTGCAACGCGGTCAGAATGGCGTCGGAGGTAGTGGAGATTTTTTCGCTGCTGGATGATTCTTGCATTGCTGTCTCTCTTTATTTTTGTGCGGGAATGGTGGTCTTGTTCAGATTGATCGCGTGGTATTCGATGTATTCATCCATGCCGACCACAGTGCGCACCCGGCCAATGCCGCTTTGCTTGATGCCGCCGAACGGCATGTGGGTATCGCCAATCTTGGTGCGTGCATGACTGTTAATGAAGGTCATGCCGGCTTCGATACGGCCGGCCACGCGGATGCCGCGCGCGTAATCGCTGCACCAGATCGATGAGCCCAGGCCGTGTTCGGTGCTGTTGGCCATGGCCACGACTTCGTCTTCGCTTGAATAGGGAATCAGTGGAATCACCGGTCCGAACTGTTCGCCGACCACCAGCTCGGCGTCCGCAGGAAGGTCGCGCGCGACGGCGGGCAGGACGTAATAGCCATTGTTCCAGTTATCCGGATCGAGCTTTTGCCCGAGCTCGCGCACGGTCGCGCCGCTGTCGCGTGTTCGCTGGATCAGGCCGCGGATGTAATTGAACTGGTTTGCATTGTTCAGCGGCGCCAGCGTGGCGTTTGGGTCCAGGCCATAGCCGACCTTCAATTGATCCACCGCCGCGCAGAAGATTTCGTAAAAGTGATCGAACATCGCAGCCGGCACATACACGCGCTTGATCGCGTAGCAGACCTGGCCCGAACGCGGGAAGATGCCCTTGATAAGTTCCGGCACGACGTCCTCGGCGCGCGCATCGTCGAGCACGATGGCCGGATCATTGCCGCCCAGTTCAAGGCCGATATTCTTGATCGTTTCTGCTGCTGCGGCCATCACGATCTTGCCGGTGCCAGTGCCGCCAGTGAAGGAAATCTTGCGCACCAGCGGATGATGCGTGAGGGTCGCGCCCACATCGCCTTCTCCGTAGATCACATTGATTACACCGGGTGGGAAGCAGGCGGCAATCAGCTTGAGCGCCTGCGATACCGCGACTGGCGCGAACGGCGAGGGCTTGACCACGATGGTATTGCCGGTCGCCAGAGCCGGGCCAACCTTGCCCATGGTAAGGCCGACCGGCGCATTCCATGGCACGATGGCGGCGACTACGCCGCGCGGGACTTTTTCCACGCGCACCCAGCCTTCTTCGTCCTCGTATTCTTCGGTGTCGAAGTAGGTCTGCAGCAGCGTCGCGCTTTCACGCAGGGTGCGGATGCCATTGCCGACATCGCGCTGCGTATCACGCAGCAGCATGCCTTGTTCTTCCACCAGCGTGGCGGACAGTGCAGCGGCATGCTTTTCAAGTTCAGCGGCGGCGGCGTTGAGGCATTCGATGCGGATGTGCACGCTGCTGTGCCGCCAGCTTCCATATGCAATGTGTGCCGCCGTCACGGCGTCGTGCACATGGCCGGCATTGCCGACCGCGACCTGCGCGACGACTTCGCTGAAGCGTCCGGGATTACGCACTTCGAAATAATCGCCGCTGGAGACATCCTTATTATTGATAAACAATTCAAGTTTTACGGTCGAACCCTGATTCATTTCGCGTTCCTTCTTTGTGAGCTTCAACCCTGATTAATTGGCCAGACGAATAAAGAAAATAGTCTGGCTGATGATCTTTTTGTTCGGATTGCGGCGGCAGGTTATGTGTCACAATAAAAAGCCAGCCGCAAGAGCTGGCTCGTAGAAGCGACGAACAATTTCGCAGCATACCATCCAAATTGCGGACGGAAACACATGAAAAGTGCATTCAAAAACATCAGCTTTTTGCTCTGCGCCGCCTGTGCAATCGTGCCGGCATTTGCGCAAACATCCCGGTTCCATAAAAAATCCTTGCCGATTCACTCTTCCTGGAAAATCATGAATTCGATAATCAGAAAAACCTGTGCATTGACACTGCTGCTGCTCGCAAATGCGCTGCCGGCTTGGGCGCAAACGCAGAACGTGGCTGCGATTGCGAATTACGAAGGCAGCGATCGCCAGCAGCGTCTGGTCGCTGAGGCGAAGAGAGAAGGATCGCTGACGATTTATACCTCGATCACGCCAGCCAATTTCGATGTGCTGAAGGTGGATTTCGAAAAGAAGTACGGCGTGAAGGTGAATGTCTGGCGCGCCGGGGACGATAAAGTCGTGCAGCGGGTTTTGACCGAAGCGAAAGCCAACCGCAATACGGTCGACCTGGTGCATGTGAATGCGATCCAGATGGAAGAGCTGCATCGCGAAAGAATGCTGCAGCAAGTAAAGTCACCGTATATCAATGACCTGGTTCCATCGGCAGTGCCGGCGCATCGGGAATGGATCGCGACCTTCATGAATCTGGTAGTGATGGCGTATAACACCGACAAGGTCAAGAAAGAAGAGCTGCCGAAGACTTATCAGGATCTGCTCGACCCGAAATGGAAAGGCCGACTGGGCGTCGAGGCGAATGACGAAGAATGGTTTTATGCCGTGGTCAAGGAAATGGGCCAGGAAAAAGGTATCAAGTACTTCCGCGATCTGGTGGCCACGAATGGTCTGTCGGTGCGTACCGGGCATTCGCTGCTGAACTCGATGGTGATCAGCGGCGATGTTCCTCTGGCTCTGACTGTATTCGGCCACATGCCGATGCTGGCCAAGCAAAAGGGTGCGCATATCGATTCCTTCATGCTGGAACCGACTGTCGCGTTTTCCTTCGCCGTCGGGCTGCTGAAAAAATCGCCAAATCCGAATGCCGCCATCCTGTTTTATGAATTCATGATTACCGAAGGCCAGAAGCATCTGAGCCAGATGAATTATGTCCCGACCAACAAGGACACCGATTCACCGTTTAAGAAAATTCCGTACAAGGTGATGGACAAGGCCCTGTTCCTGAACGAGTACGAGAAGTGGCAGAACCTGTACCAGGACATTATCCTCAAGGCCAAATAAGCGAGTTGGCCGGAACTTAGGGAACGCTGGTCCGCCAGGCATGGGGCGCAGCTACCTTGGTTTGTTCGAATTGGGGCGCAGCTACCTTGGGTTGTTCGAATTGGAGTGGTGGCAGGCCGAGGGAGGTAGGCCTTCCTCCACGGTCCCTGCGGGCCCTGACTGTTCCGGAAGGCCTACCTCCCTCGGCCTGCCCCGATAAATTCTGCCTGCAGCGCCCGTGCTGGGCGGGGCCGGGTCTGTTTGTGCTCTGCTGCTCACAGTGAGACCGTTACCCGACGGGCAATCGCTCGAACTGGAACCCTTGGGCTTGCAAGACAACTAACCGCAAACATGCGAGCGGTCAGTTGTCTTGCAAGCCCCCGAAGGTAAAGCGCATCCGCAGGTGCTCGTCGTCAGACCGGAAAAAATACCTGATGACGTGAGTAACTTAAATGACCTGAAAGGCTTGAATTCCCAAAACGCCCCGAACGTCCTAAACGGGCTGAGCGCCCTGAACGCCCTGAACGGCCTGAACGCCCTGAACGCCCTGAACGGCCTGAACGGCCTGAACGCCCTGAACGCCCTAAACACCTATGGGACCATCCAGCCGAAAGCACGGAGGTTTTGAAAGTCAGCGCACGAGCGCGGGCGGTCGCGCTGTATCTTCAAGGGAGGGAAAAACAACCAGCCGCTCGCATGTTTGCGGTTGGTTGTTTTTCCCTCCCAAGGGCTTTAAATCCGAGCGATTGCCGCCCCGGCCGCTGAAGCACGTCGAGCACAGACGTTAACTCAAAACTCGGAAGTTTCCAGCACGGGCGAAGCAGGTCGAATTTATCCGGGCGGGTTGAGGAGGTAGGCCTTCCGGAGCAATCAGGGCCCGAAGGGACCGTGTAGGAAGGCCTACCTCCTCAACCCGCCCACACAGAAAATCGATCAAAAAGGAAAGTCCGCCCACACAGAAAATCGATCAAAAAGGAAAGTCCGTCCACCCAGCAAATCGATCAAACAGAAGGCCTGCCCACTCAGCAAATCGATTTTTACTTCATCGTCACCGAAACCGCTCCGCCCGCAGCACTCAGCTTCAGCGCCTGGCTCTGCGCCACCACTCCGACAGGCAGTCGGCTGTGCCAGGTGCGCAGGCTGTAATCGCCCGCCGGAACGTCGTTCAACGCCAGCACGCCCTCCGCGTTTGTCACGCCGAAGTAAGGTGTATCCACTACCAGCAAATGCGCGACCATCTGGTCATGGATATTGCAGCCCATGACCACTACGCCTGCCTGGTCGAACACGACCGGATTGGCTGGCGTGCCGACGTACAGCTTCAGCTCGAAGCGCTTGGCCGGTGAGAACGAATATACATGGTGACGCACCGTATCCAGATTTGGAAACATCACGCTGGTCCCGGTGGTCACCACCAGCACCTGTGGAAGAAACGCCTTGTTCTTTTGCGTCAGCTCGGCGCCAGGCGTCGGCTTGGTTGCACGTTTGGCC